>ENA-OPMI01000593-OPMI01000593.1-human-gut-metagenome-genome-assembly--contig:-NODE-593-length-10984-cov-4.937231_pt1 | contig 10984 bp, 9 predicted proteins | sample MGYA00241523_ERZ501743 | MGnify/ENA primary metagenome ERZ501743 (study PRJEB25962, sample SAMEA2042650) | human gut metagenome | biome: human gut; feature: human-associated habitat; material: faeces... | reverse complement strand
CGAACTTCCCATTCGCCGGCCCGCTCTCTTTTTAATGACATTTGGGCTATTGCATTGGATGGAGCTATTATTATATAATATATATGTCATAGGTTATAAATATAAGAGTATTAGGGAGGAGGAAGAAAATAATACCTATAACCTTTCTGCCTGGGAGAACAGAAAGGAGAATATAATGGCTGACAAAAAAGCAATTATAGATGAAACGCAATTTGAAGCTCAGTATGATGCAGAAGCAAAATTGCTATTAGCACAGAAACCATTTCTAGCAAATATTTTAGTGCGTACAGTAAAGGATTATATGGGATTAAATCCATGTGATGTTGAGAAGCTTATAGAAGGAGAACCTTATATAAGCTTCTCAACATCACATGGATTTACAAATTCAGTGCAGATTAAGGGGATGAATTCTGAAAATAAAGTTCGAAATGAAGGGGTTGCATATTTTGATATCTTATTTTATGTGCGTACATCAGATGGATTATCAAAGGTAATAATCAATATTGAGGCACAAAAGTCTGAACCAATAGATTATGATGTTGAAATGAGAGGTCTGTATTATGCGATTAGAGAGGTTTCATCGCAGTTGGACAGAGAGTTTGATTCTCAGAATTATAATGATATCAAGAAAGTATATTCGATTTGGATTTGTATGAATGAAAAGGATAATATGCTGGAAAAGATATATCTAACAAAGAATTATATTATAGGAATATCACGATGGAAAGATATGTATGAGATTGTTAATGTTGTGATTATTAGGCTGGCTAAAACATTGGACTTGCAAGCAGAACATGAACTTCATCGGTTTCTGGGTGCTTTGTTTCTGCCAGAACTAAGTGCTGAGGAAAAAAACGATATGTTGGAGAATGAGTTCGATATCAAAATGGAAGCTGACAGAAGGGAGTTGTTGAAATCTATGTGTAATCTCAGTCAAGGAATAAAAGAACAAGGAATCGAACAAGGACGAAGAGAAGAGCGAATTTCTACATTGGTGACCTTCTTCAAAAATGATGGTACTGTAGCTGCAGCAAAACAAATGCTTAATTCGTCAGATGAAGACATTAAGATTGCTAAGGAACGTCTTTCGATGATTGAAGAGTAAAGATGCAAGAAAACACCTCTATTGCAGTGCAATGGAGGTGTTTTTTTGCTAATGTCTAATCAGAAAGAATGTAAAAAAAATTCGCAGATTATTACAATCTGCGAAATCCAACCTCCCTTATGTATAAAATAAGCATTTTATATAAATATGACCATTTTTCTGACCATTTATGGGATAACTATAGAATTGATTGCGGAACGCTTGGTCTCCAGATTTGGATGCACATAGCGATTCAATGTAATATTTACATTGGAATGTCCAAGAATCTCACTTACACTCTTAGCGTCGGCGCCGCTGCTGATACAGTTTGTGGCAAAGGTGTGGCGCAATGCATGAAAGTGAGTATTCCCGATACCTGCTTCTCTTATATAGATATGAAATCTATTCTGATAAGTGCGGGGATCCATAGGCTGATTTTTCTTTAGAAAATAAGAGTCACCTTTCATTGAAGTGTTATAATAATCTGACAGCTTGTCATATATAAAGTCTGGGATAGGAATCTCACGAAGAGAATTTGAAGTCTTTGGCGAATCTATATATAAAGAAGTCTTTCTCGTGTCTGTGTGGTTATTTTGTGATGAATCGGATGTGTGTACCATATCTACCGGAAGTCTCTGCACTGTGCGATTGACATGCAGAGTGCGACTAATCATGTCGATATCTTCCCATTTCAAGGCACAAATTTCTCCTAAACGCAGCCCCATAAAAAGGCACAATAAAATACCGAGCTTATAGATATCAAGCTCGGTTAGAAGATACTCGGTTAGCTTTTGCTGGTCTGTTGTATTGATTGTATTTATGTTGTTTGAGGGTGTGACGGATGAACGTTTTGCTCTGTACGACAGATGAATTTCTCCGGTACCATATGTGGCAGCTCCATATGCAAGGATTGAGTTGAATATACAAAGTATGCTCTTTGTAACGCTCTCACCTGCTGTCTCAGGCAGTAGCTTGAGTATTTCATTCTGATTTAACTGATCTATGACACTTTCTCCCCAGTTTGGTTTGATATATTTATTGTATATAGTAGAATACTTTTGAATGGTAGAGCACTTCCGGTTGGATGCTATACTTTTAAGCCATTTCTCAGCGACTTCTTTTACGGTGATAGCGGACTGCTTTGGGGTTGCTGTTTGATTAAGTGAAGCTGCTTTTGCTGTAAGCAGCCTTTCTGTTACTTCCTTATAGCTGTGGCCGTATACCGATTTGCACTTTTTACTGCCGGCTGTGTCTACTATGTAGTAGCGGCCCTCCCAGCGTCCGTCGGCTCTCTTTCTGATGTTGGTTCCTCTTCTTGACATGTCTGTTTCCTCCTTAAAAATATATATGTATATATAATTTATAGGAAGAAGAATATTAACTCCATATAATATCTTCTGTTTTATTTCTGACCACAATTTTGACCATCTAAAACAAAAAAATATATAAAATCCAACCTAATATTTTATTAAAATTGTAAAAAGATACAAAAAAAGATACAATAGTTGACATAAAACGACTTAAGTTTTATTATGTTCCTAGTGTTTTTTAACAGAGGTGATTTTCGCAGATTGTAATAATCTGCGAAATCCAACCTCCCTTTTAATGTAGTGTTTCACCCGGAGGCAGCAAATGAGCATACATCTTTACAAGCACAACGAAGATGCATACAGAGCAGTCGAGACCATGCTGGAGGAAAAGCAGATGGCAGCCGTCATCCATCCGACCGGCACGGGCAAGTCGATGATAGCTTTCAAGCTCGTAGAGCAGCATCCGCACAATCATTTTCTATGGCTATCGCCAAGTGAGTACATCTACAAGACACAGCTTGAAAACATAGACACACAGTTCTCAAACATAGAATACATGTCATACAGCAGGCTCATGAAGCATGAGGACAGCATAGACACCCTGCGCCCGGACTATATCATACTCGATGAGTTCCACCGCTGTGGAGCCGCAGAGTGGGGCAAGAGTGTAAGAAAGCTTCTGGAAGCATATCCGAAGGCAAAGCGCCTGGGACTCTCAGCGACAAACATACGCTATCTGGACAACCAGCGCAATATGGCAGAGGAGCTCTTTGAGGGCAACATAGCCTCAGAGATGACACTCGGAGAAGCAATCGTGAGGGAAATACTTCCGGAACCTAAATATGTCATAGCCATGTATTCATACAAGAAAGAGCTCGAACAACTGAAAAAACGAATCGAGGGCTTATCAAACCCGGGACTTATATCGGAAAACGAAAAGCTTCTAGAGCAGCTAAAGCGTGCACTCGAGCAGGCAGACGGCCTCACAGAGGTCTTTGCCAGACAGATGACAAAGCCTGATGGCAAATACATAGTATTCTGCTCGGGCAGAGAGCATATGGATGAGATGAAGGCGCAGGCAGGTGACTGGTTTAGCAAGGTGGACAAAAAACCACACATATACACAGCGTACTACAACGAAGCATCGACCAGCAAAGCCTTTGCCGAATTCAAAAAGGACACAGGAAGCCACTTAAAGCTCCTCTACTGCATAGACATGCTGAACGAGGGCATACATGTGGACGATGTGGACGGAGTAATACTGCTTCGCCCTACGGTGTCACCAATCATCTATCTGCAGCAGATAGGCAGAGCACTGTCAGCGGGAAGCAAAAACCAGCCGGTCATATTTGACCTGGTCAATAACTTCGACAGTCTATACTGCATAGACTGCCTGAAAAATGAAATGCAGGAAGCATTTTTGCTGTATCCGGACACTCATTCGCCAAGAGAGCACTTTGACGACAGGTTCCGCATCATAGATGAGACAAAGGACAGCAGGGAGATATTCATGCGCTTGCAGGAAAATCTGGGAAATGCCTGGGACACATACTATGAGGCAGCAAAGCAGTGGTATGAGGAAAATGGAAATCTCAAGATACCAAAGAGCTATGTCACTGGGGCAGGCCTCACACTGGGAGCATGGATAAACACCCAGAGGCGTGTGAAGTCAGGCAATATATCCGGAAACCTCACCTGGGAAAAGATACAAAAGCTAAACGACATAGGCATGATATGGGATGTCACGGACTCAAGCTGGCAGGAGGTACTGGAAGAGCTTAAAAGCTACCGCAATACCTACGGCAATTTGGACATCAAGGCCAAATACGTATCGCCTACAGGCTTTAGGCTCGGCTCATGGATCAACAACATGCGCTTCAAGGTAAAAAAGTACGGCATAGAGCAGGCACTCACCGATGAGCAGAGAAAAGAACTTGAGGAGCTTGGCATGATATGGGATCACAACAAGCAGAAGTGGGAAGAGTACTACAGCGCAGCCAAAGCCTACTACAAGGAGTATGGAAACCTCGAAGTACCTGCAAAGTACGTCACAGCAGACGGCATACCGCTTGGACGGTGGCTGTCAAACCAGGCCAATAGCCACTCAATGACAGACGAGCAGCTAAAGCGCTTGCAGAGCATAGGCTACAGGTCAGAAAGTAAGACTGCCATACAGTGGAACAGAAAGTTTGAGCTTGCAAAAAAATATTACGAGGAAAACGGCAATTTGGACGTGCCGGTATCATATTCCACAGACGGAGTGAAGCTGGGACGCTGGATATCAAATATCAGATGTAAAAGAAAAAACCCGAAGGCCAGCGGCATGGTGCTCGACACAGAGCGCATAGCAAGGCTTGACAGCATAGGGATGAACTGGAAATAGGGTAATCAAAGAAATACAGGGAGACACAGAAAAAATGTACAGAAAGAAAGGAAGAGGCTGGACAAAGCATATAGACTTTATGCTCTTAGATGTCCTGTGTATGCAGATAGCATTCATAGTCTCATACATATGGCGCTTTGGACTTGGCAATCCATACATAGATAAAGACTACAGGATACTGGCAGTAGCATTTCTACTCATAGATTTCTTCGTGGAAATAGTATTCGATGCCTTCAAAAACGTGTTGAAGCGTGGCTGTCTGGATGAATTTCTAGTTACATGTAAGCATGTTGCACTTGTAGAAATATTAACGACCTTCTTCCTGTTTACCACACAGATGGGTGAGATATATTCGCGGGCGTCATATTACATCATGATTCCGGTCTATGTGCTAATAGCGTATATAGGCAGGGTAGTACTAAAGAAAATTATCAAAAAAAGAAGCTTTGCCACATCCAAAAAATCACTCTTAGTCGTAGCACCGGAAAAGCTCCTTCGGGAGACACTTCACGGACTAAAGGAAAAGAGCTTTGGATATACACAGATTGTGGCAGCGGCAATAGATGCTGACATGAAGGGCAAAACAATATGCGAAATACCAATAGTTGCAAATCATGATGGAATAGTGGACTACGCCTGTGAGGAATGGGTTGACGAGGTGCTTATCCCACCGTGTGCGGAGAGCGAATATCCCTACGAAATGGCAGACATATTCCTGGAGATGGGAATAGCTGTTCACAGAGGCATCACCAAAAACAAGGTTATGGCAGGCAGCTTTAATCAGATAGAAAAAATCGGTGACTACACAGTCATCACCGCCAGTATGAATTATGCAAGCACCACACAGCTTCTTGCAAAAAGAGGCATGGACATACTCGGAGGACTGGTCGGATGCATCATCACTTTGATAGTGACGATATTTGTGGGACCGGCAATCTATATAGCATCACCGGGACCGATTTTCTTCGCACAGGAGCGAATCGGCAGAAACGGAAGAAAGTTCAGGATGTACAAATTCAGAAGTATGTACATGGATGCCGAGGAGCGAAAGAAGGAGCTTGCGGCACAAAACAAGGTGAGCGACGGAATGATGTTCAAGATGGACTTCGATCCGAGAATCATAGGCAACAGGATACTGCCGGATGGAACAAAGAAAACCGGCATAGGACAGTTTATCAGGAAGACATCTATAGATGAACTGCCACAGTTTTGGAACATCCTCAAAGGAGATATGAGTCTGGTGGGAACACGACCACCGACACTCGATGAGTGGGAGAAGTATGAACCACACCACAGAGCCAGGATGTCATTCAGACCGGGACTGACCGGACTGTGGCAGGTGAGTGGTAGGAGCAATATCACGGACTTTGAGGAAGTGGTGAGGCTGGATACCCAGTATATTGGGGAGTGGAGTGTGAAGGGGGATATAAAGATTATTTGGCAGACTGCCGTAGGAGTATTAAGGAATGATGGAGCAATGTAAGGAAAAACTTAGTATTGCAAGGTTGACACGAGCGATATTTTCCAGCGTGACTAAGAAAATGCACAGAAGATGAGGAAATTATTATGGATATTAAAAAGAAATATGAGCGTTGGCTGGCAAATGCAACTGCTGATGCGGATGTTGCTGTCGAACTTAAAACGCTGGATGATACAAAAATTGAAGATGCTTTTTACCGTGATCTTGCCTTTGGAACGGGCGGTCTGCGCGGCGTTATTGGCGCAGGAACCAACCGTATGAACATCTACACGGTTGCAAAGGCATCTCAGGGTCTGGCGGACTATTTAAAGAAGAATTTTGAAACTCCGTCTGTAGTCATCGGCTATGACAGTCGCATCAAGAGCGATGTATTTGCAAAGGTGGCTGCCGGTGTGTTTGGTGCGAATGGTGTCAAGGTCAATATCTGGCCTGTTTTGATGCCGGTCCCGACTGTGTCTTTTGCGACCCGTTATCTGCATATGGTTATATCATTCAGGTGTCTGGCGAGAATGTCAGTGTAGTTTCAGAATTTAAGGAAAAACCAAATACGGAAACAGCTAAGAAGTATATGACACAGAAAGCTTTGTGGAATGCAGGTATTTTTGCTTTTAAGCTCGGATATCTGCTTAACACAGCCCATAAGATGATTGAATTTGAGGATTACCGTGATCTTTTCAACAAGTATGACACACTGACAAAGATCAGTTTCGATTATGCTGTTGTGGAGAAGGAACAGAGTATTCAAGTTTTCAGGTACCGTGGGGACTGGAAGGATGTAGGAACCTGGAACATGATGGCTGAGGTAATGGCTGATCAAACGAAGGGAAGAGCTATTCTCGATGAAACCTGTGTTAACACAAATATTGTGAACGAGCTGAACATTCCAATCCTCTGCATGGGCTGCAAAGACATGATTGTTGCCGCCAGTGGTGATGGCATCCTGATTTCGGATAAGGAACGTAGCGGTTATATGAAACCCTATGTTGAGAAGATAGAAATAGATGCTATGTATGCAGAGAAATCCTGGGGCAGCTATACGGTTATTGATGTACAGCCCGGTTCCATGACTGTGAAGCTCTCCATGAGAGTTGGTGAGAGCTTAAGTTATCATTACCACAATCACCGTGAAGAAGTATGGACAGTTGTTTCTGGTAAGGGTAAAGCAATGGTGGACGGAATGGAGCAGATTCTTCGCACAGGTGATGTGATCACAATCTCAGCAGGATGTAAACACACCGTTCAGGCTCTTACAACACTTGATATCATCGAGGTTCAGTTGGGCGAAGAGATTAGTGCCCATGACAAGATAAAGGTTGAGATGTAAGAAGAAATACGGGTTCAAAAAGTTTAGGAGTTCATAAATGGAAATTTTAAGGCTTTCCCCAGTAGGGAAGGATTATCTCTGGGGCGGAACACGTCTCAGGGATGAGTATGGTAAAAAAATTGATCTCACACCGCTTGCGGAAACGTGGGAATGCTCCGTCCATCCGGATGGTCCGAGCGTTGTACCAAGCGGCAAGTTCAAAGGAAAGACGCTTGCTGATGTACTGAAGCTCCATCCGGAGTATCTTGGGACAAAAGTAAAAAATGGTGAGTTGCCTGTTCTGGTGAAGTTTATAGATGCAAAGAAAGATTTGTCTGTCCAGGTACATCCGAATGATGCATATGCAAGAGAACACGAGCATCAGAACGGAAAAACGGAGATGTGGTACATCATCGATGCGGAAGAAGGTGCAAGTCTCATCTACGGTTTTAGACACAAGGTTACCAAAGAAAAGCTGAGAATGGCTGTAGAAACAGGAACTCTCGATAAGCATCTGCAGAAAGTATCGGTTCATAAAGGCGATTTGTTCTTCGTCCCGGCTGGCACAGTTCATGGCATCGGCGCAGGAATCCTTTTGGCGGAAATTCAGGAAAGCTCAAATTTAACGTACCGTGTATATGATTACAACAGAGTGGACAAAAACGGAAAGAAGCGTGAGTTGCATTTTGATAAGGCTGTTCAGGTCATGAACATGAATGCAGAAGAAGATATAACACAGAAAAGCCGTGTTGTGAGGTATTATTCTGGATGTTCAAGAGAATTGATCTGTCGTTGCAAATACTTTGAGGCAGAAAGAATACACGCCACAAAGGGTTTTTCCTTTTCCGTCTTAGAAGAATCATTCCAAATTATGATGTGTATTGATGGAGATGGAGAAATAGCAACAACCAAGCCAGATCAGAAGCCGGTACGGTTCAATAAAGGAGAGACAATGTTTCTTCCGGCAGGACTGGGAAGATGCCAGGTGATTGGAGAAACAACATTACTGAAGATTAGATGTTAATGCATCTGATTAAATAATTTAAAACAAGGAGAAAACTATTATGAAAAAAGCACTGATTACAGGAATTACAGGACAGGATGGTTCTTATCTTGCAGAACTTCTGCTTGAAAAAGGCTATGAAGTTCATGGTATTATCCGCCGTGCATCTGTATCAACGACAGCACGCATAGATCATATTATGGATAAAATTACGATTCATGAGGGCGATCTTTCAGATTCATCCAGTATCATCAGAATTGTTTTACAGGTGAAACCGGATGAAATCTATAATCTTGCAGCGCAGTCACATGTGCAGGTGTCCTTTGACGCGGCTGAATACACAGGTGATGTAGATGCTCTAGGAGTTTTACGTATTCTGGAAGCAGTTCATATCGCAGGACTGGAAAAGACCTTCGTTCTTTAGAGCCTTTTCCATATATCAGGATAGTTCTGTCATACAAATTTACATCATTCATTCCCAGAGAGCATAGTTCGGAAATTCTTATTCCGGTTGAAAACAGGAGCTCTGCAATTGCAGCATCTCTTAAAGCATTTCGTCTCTGATAATTTGTTTTTCCATCGTTGCATTGCTTATATATGGTTTTTAGAAAAACTTCCAATGTATGGAGCGGAATTATTTTTGGGAGAATGACAGGTTCACGGAATTTTATCTGCATTTTATAAAACGGATTTTTCTCAATGACTTTCCTATATTCCAGATAGTGAAAAAGAGCTTTTACGGATGCAATTTTTCTTTTGACAGTTTTTGGTTTGTAATTTTGATGCAGATAGACAATATAATCTTCTAATATTGCTTGGGAAATATTGGGGATATCTGTTGGTGGTATCTGTTCAGTAAATTGCCTTAAATCAATCCGGTAGGCTTTGAGGGTTTTTTCATCTAGTCTTTTTTGGTATTGGCAATACTCAAGATACTTACTTATCTGTTCATTTAAGTTGTTCATAATGGACTCTCCTTTGTTTTTTATTTGTTCAAAACTATATTATACAGAGGTTGTATCGGCGGTCATACTGTACAAGGCTGATTTATTTGCAGACTTGTGATATACTGGAAGCGGTAGCTCCCTACGCTGCTCGTAATAATCACACACCTCTCCGCAGTGAGCAGCAGGCAACGATCTTATGGTCGGCGAAGATGTGAGAAAAGATAGTCGAAAATGAATCATATTACCCAAAAGAATAGGGGGTGTATATTATGGGAATCTTGTCACTGTTTCAAAGAAAACAGAAAAATACACAAGCAATTACAAAAAATAATGTTTCTCTGGGTAGGACAGCAGATAGCATTCTTAATTAACGAGGAAAACAAATAGTGGATGGACTTAACAAAACCACAGCTAGTACCGGTACGCCGATGGATAAATTGCATGGTGGGGCAAAAAGAATGGCTCAGATGTCAAACATAGGTGGCGGTTCAAAAGCAACTGGTGGAGGTGGCGTTGATGAAGGAATGAAAGCAATGCTACAATACACATGGGCCAACACTGTGAAAATAAGAAGGCTGAAGCCGAGAATGTGGTTAAGAAGCTGTTGGCCGGCGGTATGAGCGCGGACGAGATTCTGGAAAAACTGAAATAAACACCAAGAAAAAAAGAAATGCCGTGTGGACAAACTGAACTGATCTATGATAGTGGCTGTATTTGTTAATTTAGAAAAAGTAAGAAATTGTAAAATAGCAATTATGTTATTTGGAAAAATGTGAGATTATAGTAAAGGATGCGTCTGTTAGATCGATGAAAGCAATTTGCAATAAATAAGGTGTCTGACACCGGCAATTTTTCATCTCTAAATTCTTTATAAACAGTAACGCATGGACAATCAGTCATGGCAGAGTGCTTGCGGCAAAGAAGGTCATTAACCATAGCTCCTGAAGAGGCAAAGAAGGTATCACGAGAGACCAGTGCATCGCTTTCCAGAATGAATGGAACAATCGACAATATACCGTGGAAAGAAGATGATTTGTAACACCTTGATAATTTAGCATATCTGTGGTAGCATAGGTAAAGAATTCTGATAAGCAGAAAATTTATTGGGGTCAGGTACCAATGTGGTCAACCTAATGTCAACTTAATACCTGCTCATACATACTGGCAAGCGAGGTATAATCCCGCAAACCCTTGATTTTAAAGGAATTATAGCAATTAGCCATCTTTTATTCAAGTTAGAAAATTTTCAAAAATACAAAAAAAGTGAAATATTAGTGTGATTTACATAGCCATTCTGTTTCCCAGAGTGGCTAATTTTTTGAAAGGAGTAAGAATAGCACCGTAATTTTTTTACGGAAACTATTGTGTGAAGTGATAATAATGGTTATACTATACTTATAAAGTTTTATATGATGAATCTGAAAGCCTGCTAATAAAAAGTCAATAGTAAAATGAATTATTTTTATGATTGTGA
>ENA-OPMI01000581-OPMI01000581.1-human-gut-metagenome-genome-assembly--contig:-NODE-581-length-11150-cov-4.483551_pt1 | contig 11150 bp, 9 predicted proteins | sample MGYA00241523_ERZ501743 | MGnify/ENA primary metagenome ERZ501743 (study PRJEB25962, sample SAMEA2042650) | human gut metagenome | biome: human gut; feature: human-associated habitat; material: faeces... | reverse complement strand
CTACTTGTATTGTTTATCAATATTTCAAAGAACTAACGTGGCTTCCGCCGCGCCTGCTTTCTTTGCGAAAGCGGATGCAAAGATAAGGACTTTTTCAGATAACCTCCAAACTTTTTTCAAAGTTTTTTTGTTTTTATTTTCTGTGGCCTTCATCTTATAGCAGAATGTCAATCATTAGGCTCTGTCTCTCTAGCAAAGCGGGTGCAAAAGTAGACAACTTATCTATAACATCCAAATATATCTGACTATTTTTTCTAATTATTTTTAGATACCCGTCCTAACTTACTGAATCATAACGATGTTGTAGAACATATTTTTCTTCATATATGTTACATCTATATGAAAACAGGCCGGAAATGACACATTATTATATTACATACGCGCGTGTAGAGCAAATAACAAAAAGATATTCGCAAAGAGAGGGTAAAAAGAGAAGTACTCTTAAAGAAACAAACTAAAAAATAGATTTCTACAGGACAAGAACACATAAAAAAGTGAGAATAGTTATCCGTTATCACTCTACTTTGGTTTATAATTCGCTCCTACTAATCAATAAATAAATTACTATCCTAATTTCAGCATACAGGTGTCTTTCTTTATAAGATATGCCATTTCATAAGCTTTCTTCTTATGTTCAATATTCATTTGCTTAGTAGTTGGCAAGGGCTCACTGCAGTGAACAAATAAGCTATCAGATGTAAGCAAATAAGCTAACGATAGTAAACAAATTCGTTCACTGCAGTGAGCTGTTAAAAGACATTAGGGCTTATCAGAAGAATCACGAGGAATAAACATCTATTATATAAGGCATTGACGTCTATTGCATAGAAGAGTATAAGATAAAAGCGAATAGACAAGCCACTTATTATAAACTGTTTAAGATAGAATCAGGACGAGACAGGGTGAGGGTAACTTTTTACCCTCACCCTACTACCGCACTTACCCTCACACATTGTAACCACGATGAACAAAGGGATTGAGCGAAAGTGTGAGGGTGTGAGGGTAAAAGTGATACAAAAATTTAGTTGAAATGAAATATTAAAAGCATCCATGTTCTATTAAAAAAGAAGGAGCTGCACAGTGCAATGCATTCGTTCTGTTAAAACCTCCGGGATACTCAAACAAAAAGAACCTCCGTCTGTTACATTAGCGATTTAAACATAGTAACCTAAACTTTAAAATTATGGCTAGAGAAAGTGTAAAAATCCTACAAGGTAAATTAGATGTAGAAAGTTTAATTTCACAGTTGAACGCAGCATTGGCTGAAGAGTGGTTGGCATATTACCAATATTGGGTAGGTGCATTAGTAGTGGAAGGCGCCATGCGTGCCGACGTACAAGGTGAGTTCGAGGAACATGCCGAAGAAGAACGTAGACATGCACAGCTGCTTGCCGACCGTATCATCGAGCTGGAAGGGGTTCCGGTACTTGATCCGAAACAATGGTTCGAACTGGCAAGATGCAAATATGATGCTCCGCAAGGCTTCGATTCAGTCAGTTTGCTGAAGGATAATGTTGCTTCCGAACGCTGTGCCATTCTCCGTTATCAGGAAATTGCCGACTTTACTAACGGGAAAGATTTCACCACTTGTGATATCGCCAAACATATTCTTGCCGAAGAGGAAGAACATGAACAAGATTTACAAGATTATCTGACTGACATTGCCAGAATGAAGAAATCATTTCTCGAAAAGTAAATTCTAATTTAATAATGATTAGGTGAGAGAGGGTGCATCCGAAATACAGGATATGCCCTCTTTTATGTAATAGTACGATAAAAACCAAACTATTTTCAAACAAATCAAGAAGAAATCTTTCTTTTTTCGTATTTTTGTCCCAATATGCATGTTTAATCCAAGTAGATAACAACATCAACGAAAAGGAATGAAAGTAATTGATTTAATAAATAACAGTAAAGGTACAGCTTTTTCTTTCGAAATTCTCCCTCCTTTGAAGGGAACCGGAATCGAAAAGCTCTATCAGACAATCGACACTCTTCGAGAATTTGATCCGAAATATATCAATATCACCACGCATCGCAGCGAATATGTCTACAAAGATCTCGGCAACGGGCTCTTTCAGAGAAACCGCCTGAGAAGGCGTCCGGGACCAGTCGCTGTGGCGGCAGCCATTCAGAATAAATATAATATTACTGTGGTTCCTCATATCCTGTGCAGTGGTTTCACGCGTGAGGAGACCGAATATGTATTGCTGGATTTGCAATTTCTGAATATAACAGATTTGCTGGTACTCCGTGGAGACAAGGCTAAACATGAATCGGTATTTACTCCCGAAGGAGACGGATATCATCATGCGATTGAATTGCAGGAGCAGATTAATAATTTCAATAAGGGAATCTTCGTTGACGGTTCGGAGATGAAAGTCACCGCCAGTCCTTTCTCGTATGGTGTGGCGTGTTATCCGGAAAAGCATGAAGAATCTCCTAACATAGAGACAGATCTTTACTGGCTGAAAAAGAAGGTAGAAACTGGTGCAGAGTATGCTGTGACACAATTATTCTACGATAATAAGAAATATTTCGATTTTGTGGAGCAGGCTAAGGCAGCAGGTATCAACATTCCTATCATTCCGGGAATCAAGCCTTTCAAGAAAATCTCCCAACTAAGCATGATCCCCAAAACATTCAAGGTGGATTTACCGGAAGATCTGGTGAAAGAAGCATTGAAATGCAAGAATGATGCGGAAGCCGAACAGGTGGGTGTTGAATGGTGCGTGGCTCAATGCAAGGAGTTGATGGAACACGGAGTTCCGAGCATCCATTTCTATTCTATCGGAGCAGTAGACAGTATCAAGGAAATAGCCAAAATCATTTATTGATATGTTTTTCAGAGACGTAATCGGACAAGAAGAAATCAAGCAACGACTCATTCAGGAAGTGAACGAGGGGCGTATTCCACATGCCCAACTCATTTGCGGTCCCGAGGGAGTTGGTAAAATGCCATTGGCTATCGCATACGCACGCTACATCAGTTGCACCAATCGGGGCGAGGAAGATGCTTGCGGTGTCTGTCCGTCTTGTGTGAAATTCAATAAGCTGGTACATCCGGATGTGCATTTCGTATTCCCCATCGTGAAAAGTGCGAAAGGAAAGAAAGAAGTGTGCGATGATTATATTGCCGATTGGCGGCCATTCGTTATTAACAATCCTTATTTTAACCTCAACCATTGGTTGGGTGAAATGGACGCGGAGAACTCGCAAGCGCTGATTTATGCCAAAGAGAGCGATGAGATCCTGAAGAAGCTCAGTCTGAAATCCAGTGAAGGTGGATTTAAGATTACGATTGTATGGTTGCCGGAGAAAATGCACCCGGTATGCGCCAATAAGTTGCTGAAACTGCTTGAGGAGCCACCCGAAAAGACGATTTTTCTGTTGGTATCCGAAGCTCCGGACATGATTCTGCCTACCATTTTGAGCCGTACTCAACGTATGAATGTGCGGAAAATTGACGAAGCCAGCATCGACCGGGTATTGCAGAGTAAATATCATGTTCAGCCTGCGGATAGCATTTCGATTGCCCATCTGGCAAACGGAAATTTCGTCAAGGCACTCGAAACGATTCATCTGAATGAGGAAAATCAGTTATTCTTCGAGCTCTTCGTCAACCTGATGCGCTTGTCCTATCAACGGAAAATAAAGGAGATGAAGATGTGGAGCGAACAGGTGGCCAGCATGGGACGCGAACGCCAGAAAAACTTTCTGGAATATTGCCAGCGCATGATCCGCGAAAACTTTGTCTTCAACCTGCACCAGCGCAATTTGACGTATATGACGATTAATGAACAGAATTTTGCAACCCGCTTTGCGCCTTTTGTCAACGAACGGAATGTGATGGGTATCATGGACGAACTGAGCGAAGCGCAACTACATATAGAACAGAATGTAAATGCTAAAATGGTATTCTTCGACTTCTCGCTGAAGATGATTGTACTGTTGAAGCAATAATAAATATATAAACTTATGGAATATAAACTTCATAATGGAAGCGGTGGCCTTTGCTGCAAAGGATGCTCCCGACAAGATAAAAAGCTGAACACCTACGATTGGCTGGCGGACATTCCGGGCAATGCGGAAGAGAGTGACATGGTGGAAGTGCAATTCAAAAATACCCGGAAGGGATATTTTCGGAACAGCAACAAGATTAAACTGGAAAAAGGAGATGTAGTTGCCGTTGAAGCGGCTCCCGGCCATGACATCGGCGTGGTTACATTGACCGGCCGGCTCGTTCCCCTGCAAATGAAGAAAGCAAACTTCAAAGCAGATACGGAAATCAAGCGTGTCTATCGGAAAGCTAAGCCGGTAGATATGGAAAAGTTCAACGAAGCCAAAGCCAAAGAACACGCTACGATGATTCGTGCGCGTCAGATTGCGTTGAATCTCAATCTGGATATGAAAATCGGTGATGTGGAGTATCAGGGAGATGGCAACAAAGCTATTTTCTACTATATCGCCGATGAGCGGGTAGACTTCCGGCAACTGATTAAAGTATTGGCCGAAGCATTCCGCGTACGTATCGAAATGAAACAAATCGGTGCCCGTCAGGAAGCAGGACGCATCGGCGGGATCGGTCCTTGCGGACGCGAACTTTGCTGCGCTACATGGATGACGAGCTTCGTCTCTGTTTCTACCAGTGCAGCCCGTTTTCAGGATATCTCATTGAATCCGCAGAAACTTGCCGGACAGTGCGCTAAGCTGAAATGCTGTCTGAACTACGAGGTGGACTGTTATGTGGAAGCTCAAAAACGTCTCCCTTCAAGAGAGATAGAGTTGGAAACGAAAGATGGCACTTTCTATTTCTTCAAAGCGGATATTCTAAGCAATCAGGTTTCTTATTCTACGGATAAAAACTTCAAAAAAACCCCCCCAGCCAATCTGGTCACTATCAGCGGCAAACGTGCGTTTGAAGTAATCTCCATGAATAAGAAAGGGATGAAACCGGACAGCTTGCTCGAAGAAGAAAAGAAACCGGAACCAAGAAAACCAGTTGATTTGCTGGAACAGGAAAGTGTTACCCGTTTCGACCGCAGCCGGAATAATAAAGAGGGCGGCAATAACGCTAACCGGAATAATAAAAAGAAGAAAAAAGGAAACAATAATAACGGAAACCGCCCGCAACAGCAAGCAGAAGGCGGCAATCGTCCGCAACAACCTCAACGGGAGAATGAAAACCGCCCGCAACAGCCAGAAAACGGCAACAGAGGGGAAAGAGACAACCGCCCGAGAAATAACAATAACAACAACCGGAACAGAGGACAAAACCAGGGACGGAACAACGAAAACAGACGTCCGGAAAGAGGATCAAATCAAGAACGTCCACAAGGACAGGAACGGCCGAATCAGGAACGTCCGCAACAACAAGACCGTCAACGGGAACAGCAAGGGCAGGAACGTCAAGAACGCCGTCCCAACCACGAGCGTCCTTCCAGACCGGAAAGAAATCAGAATCAGGAGAAACAGTCAACTAATGAAAAGCCTACTCAAGAATAGTATATTGAGTCTATTCAGCGCTTGCTTACTGACAGCCTGCAATGAACATACAGTGTATCACTCTTATCAATCCCTTCCCAACAAGGGATGGGGAAAGAGTGATACACTCTCTTTTCAGATTCCCATAACTGACAGCGTTCCCACTACTCTCCGGCTTTTTGCGGAAGTCCGCAACAGTATCGAATATCCTTATCATAACCTCCATTTATTTATCAGTCAGAATCTACAGGATTCTACGGTATGGCGCACTGATACCATTGCTTTCTGCCTGGCTGACTCTACCGGAAGATGGACGGGACACGGATGGGGAAGCATTTACCAATCGGAAACTTTTATTACATCTGTTCGCCCTTTACATCCTACAAATTATACTATTAAAATTATGAGCGGAATGAAAGATGAAAAGTTACAAGGATTGAGCGATGTAGGTATCCGTATTGAGAAGCAGTAAGATTAGAGTCTTCTGCCACGTCCTGCATCAATACGCAGGAAGATAAACAGCAATATCGTAAATCCCCATAAAGAAGAACCTCCATAGCTGAAGAAAGGCAATGGAATACCGATAACCGGAGTTAACCCCAGCACCATACCGATATTAATAAATAAGTGGAAAAGGAAAATACTGACAACCGAATATCCATAAACCCGCCCAAAGTTGGAAGTCTGCCGTTCGGACAGGAAGATTAATCGTAAGATCAAAATAAGGAAAGCCAACAGGACAGCAGCCGAGCCGACAAATCCTTGCTCCTCACCCACTGTACAGAATATAAAGTCGGTATCCTGTTCGGGCACGTACTTTAATTTTGTTTGCGTACCATTCAGGAATCCTTTTCCTGTCAACCCACCGGAACCGATGGCAATCTTGGACTGATTCACATTATATCCAGCACCGGTCAAATCTTCTTCCAAACCGAGCACTACTTTGATACGGACTTGCTGGTGAGGTTCGAGCACATTATCAAATACATAGTTACTGGAATACAGGAAGCCGACAGAACCGATTGTAAACAGGGCAATCAGGAAATAAGTACGTTGCCGCTCACTTAATGCCAAATAAATCAGATAGCCTATCACCACAATACAAAGCGCCCATTGCACCCAAACGAGGCTAAAATGTACCCAATATTCGGATATTAAATAAGCAATCAATAATATAGCCAAACTTCCACCAATGATATTGCGGATAGCAGACCATTTCTTGCGATATACCCACACCATACCACCGGCAAATAATAAGATCAATAGTAATACGATAAATTCTCCCAGTGGTGTAGGAGTATCGGCGATAAAGACTTCATCAAAACGGATGCCGACCACAAAGTAGATTACCGCACATACGCCCACAAAAAGCACTACTCCCGGCATTCCTTCACGATAAAGAACCAGAAAAAAAGCAAGATAAACCAATGCAGATCCTGTCTCCCGCTGCCCGATAATCAATAACATCGGGAGAAGAATGATGAATCCCAGAATAAAGGCACACTTTTCTTTCTTGATACTGAATGAATAAGAATTCATATATTTAGCCAACGCCAAGGCCGTAGCGAACTTGGCAAACTCGGCGGGTTGCAGGCTCACAGGTCCCATGACAAGCCAAGAGCGTGATCCTTTGGTGTCCGGTGCTATGAAGATGGTAACAATGAGCAAGAGAATCATCCCCACATATATAATGTACGCGAACATATCATACATACGGTCTTCCAGCATCAACAGCACGAATCCGAGTCCGAAGGAACAGATAATCCACACGAACTGCTTGCCGGCACGGGTCGAGAAGTCGAGGAAGTCGCGTTCGCCATAGTCATAGCTGGCTCCGCAGACGCTAAACCATCCGCCAACAATCAGGAGCAGGTAAATAAAAATCGTTACCCAGTCCAGCGTTTTCCACAAACTATCGTTCCTCGTTACCATATAATATCACTCTGTTACTAAATTCTTCCGCCCTCAACTCGTTCTCCGGCGAGAGCTTGCCTTTCAAATACTGTTCCATCATCAGTGCGCCGAAAGGAACTCCGTAAGTAGCCCCCCATCCGCCGTTCTCTACATAGACGGCAATAGCTATCTTCGGTTTGTTCATCGGCGCAAAGCCCATAAATACCGAGTGGTCGTGTCCGCGGTTCTGCGCAGTACCCGTTTTTCCACAGGCTTCCAAATCCGGAACCATCACTGACAGCATACGACAAGTTCCTCCGGTAGCTGCGCCACGCATCCCTTCTACGACTGATTCATAATGTCTTTTCTCAATAGTGGTATAGCGTGGTACGCGATAGATGCTGTCCAACTGATTATCTTGGATTTCCTTTACAATATGCGGTGTCACAAAGTATCCTCTGTTAGCTATGGTTGCTCCCAGGTTAGCAATCTGAAGGGGAGTGGATAGAATTTCCCCCTGTCCGATAGAGATACTGATTACTGTCAGTCCGTTCCAATGTCCGCGATAGGCTTTATCGTAGAACTGCGCATTCGGAATCAGCCCCCGTTTCTCTCCCGGCAAATCAACTCCCAGTTTGTAGCCAAATCCTTGCGAAACCATGTGATCTTTCCAGACCGTAATGGCGTTTTGCGGCGAACCGTATTTACGATCGCCAAACATACGGAACAGTCCCCAACAGAAATAGGAGTTGCACGATGTAGCAATAGCCGGAATCAATGGCAAGGGAGATCCGTGAGCATGGCAGCCTACTGTCAATCTTCCGTAATGGAACCCATGTGAGCAAGGGAATGCCGGACTTTGTTCAGTGATGATTCCTTCTTGCAGGAACGTCAGTCCTTGCGCTGTCTTGAACGTAGATCCCGGAGGATACACTCCCATCAGGGCACGATTCAAAAGCGGTTTGGTCATATCACGTTGCAAGGCCAGATGGTTCTTGCCACGCTGGCGCCCAATCATCAAATGCGGGTCATAATTGGGAGAGGATACCAGACAAAGGATTTCTCCGGTCTCCGGTTCGATAGCCACAATGCTTCCAATCTTATTCTTTAATAAACGTTCGCCCAGCATCTGTAAGTCAATATCCAAACTCAATGTCAGGTTCTTGCCGGGAACGGAAGGACGGTCATATTCACCATCCATATAATGTCCCTGGATACGACCGTGCGCATCGCGAAGCAGAATCTCAATTCCTTTCTCGCCACGCAGATACTTTTCATACGATTTCTCGACTCCTAACTTGCCGACATAATCCCCACGGATGTAGTATCCTTCTTCATCCGCTTCCATTTCTTTTGCGGAGACTTCTCCGATATCTCCCAAAGCATGGGCAGCAGCATTGTACGAATATTGACGGATGGTACGCCGTTGAATATAAAAGCCACGAAACTTAAACAGCTTTTCCTGAAAGACACCACATTCTTCCGCCGAAAGTTGCGACATAAACAACTGGTTGGTATAGCGGGAATACCCCGGATTGCGGCGACGGTCTTTCATATCGCTCATTATTTTGAGAAACTGTGCACGGGTGATATTCAGCGATTGGCATAAATCGAGTGTGTCCAGATTCTCTATTTCCTTTGGCACGATCGTTATGTCGTATGCCGGCTGGTTGAATACCAACAGTTTACCGGTCCGATCATAAATAGCGCCACGCGAGGGGTACTGGATCTTATTCAGAAAAGCGTTACTGTCAGCATTCTTCTTGTAGTCATCAGTCGTAATCTGCAATACAAAAAGACGTATCAGATAAATCAAAACAATGGAGATAGCAATGCCTCCGATTACAAATTTACGCTTCTCTAAGATATAATCTTTTGCCATCGTTACTTCTTAATCCCTTCTATAGCTATGATACAGGTTACAGTCAGAATAGTGCAAAGAAGCACTCGCAACAGTAACAGCCAAATGCTGGTAAATGAGAAGAACTCAATGGAGAGTAATGCCAGACTGTGCACAAAAACACTTGCAGTGGTATATTTTAAGAAAGGACTGATTCCCATCGTCTTAAAAGAGGGAATAAAGCTATCCGGATTATCACGGGGCGTGAACAGACGAAGTAAAGAGGGACGAAGAAAGGCAAGCAATACGGTAGCTGCCGCATTCATTCCCGGAGTATCGGAGAATATATCAATGGTCAGCCCGAAGAAAAAAGCCCACAACATCAGTTCATTCCGGGAAGTGCCGGAGCTGAATTTCAGAATAAAATAGATATAGAGAAAAGGAGTAGCATAGCCGGCAATATGTACACTATTAAGGATTAGCACCTGAAGAAGTACCAAGCCGATAAACCATCCGATTCTATGTATATAAGTAATAATCATTCTTTCATCACCTTGTTTTCAAGTTTCTTCTGTTCTTCCTGACCTGTCCGGGCTACCACCCGAACGTCACTCAACTTACCGAAATCAGTAGCCAGCTTGATTTTCAACAGATAGGAAAGTCCGTCATTAGAGTCGGACATATCATCTACCGTCCCCACCATTATACCTTCGGGAAAGACGGTGGAGAAACCACTGGTAACGACTGTATCTCCCAAATTAAACTCTGCATGTCGAGGCAAGTCTTTCAGATAAGCATAGCGCGAATCTCCATGTTCCCATTTCAGGTAGCCGAAATAATCACTGCCGATAATCTTGCAACTGATATTCGACTTGCTGTTCAGTACCGAAATCACCACCGAGTAGGAAGGAGAGGTTTCATAAACAATCCCTACAATCCCATTACCATCCACCACTCCCATTTCGGAGCGAATACCGGAAGAGGAACCTTTATCGAGCGTGATATAATTATCAACCAGATTCAAACTGTTCTTTATCACATGCGCTTTAAACAACTGATAATCCGCTTGCGGCACCTGCCGGATGCTGTTGATGGCCATAGAATCGAGCTGCTGCTCTCTCAATGCTTTTTCCAGATTAGTGATCTGTTGTTCGAGCACCATGTTGCGATCCAACAGATCTTCATTGACCGATTTCAGATGAAAATAAGAGGAAATCCCTCCCGAAACTTCATAAACCGCCCCCACAACCGTATTGGCAGAAGTGAAGAATGCACTCTGCTGATAACGGTTGAACCGAAATAACAAAACAAAACTGGCTACCTCCAATAAGATGAAGAGGAACCAGTAATTGTATTTCAGAAGGAAGTTTAATAAATTCCTCATCCCCAGTTTATCTCATTAAGAAAGAGAAACGGTCTACGTTCTTCAATGCCACTCCTGTACCTTTGGCAACTGCATGCAAAGGATCTTCCGCAATATGGAAAGGAATGTTGATCTTATCGGTCAATCTCTTATCCAGTCCGCGAAGCAATGCACCACCTCCGGAGAGATAGATACCATTGTGCACAATATCAGCATACAGTTCAGGAGGTGTATTTTCCAACGCACTCAAGATAGCAGTTTCGATCTTTGAAATTGATTTCTCCAGACAGTGAGCTACTTCCTGGTAGCATACAGGCACTTCCATCGGAGCCGTGATACGGTTCGGACCGTGAACGATATAATCTTCCGGAGCATCATCACCCAGTTCGGTTAAAGCAGCACCTACATTGATTTTGATACGTTCTGCCATACGCTCGCTGACTTTCACATTGTGCTGACGGCTCATATATTCGCGAATATCCTCTGTCAGGTCATCACCGGCTGTGCGGATGGAGTTGTTGGAAACGATACCTCCCAAAGAGATAACGGCAATTTCCGTAGATCCACCAC
>ENA-OPMI01000566-OPMI01000566.1-human-gut-metagenome-genome-assembly--contig:-NODE-566-length-11417-cov-2.375814_pt1 | contig 11417 bp, 7 predicted proteins | sample MGYA00241523_ERZ501743 | MGnify/ENA primary metagenome ERZ501743 (study PRJEB25962, sample SAMEA2042650) | human gut metagenome | biome: human gut; feature: human-associated habitat; material: faeces... | reverse complement strand
ATGTGCAACAGCCCCTTTGGCGCAGACGGTGGGATTCGAACCCACGTGACATTGCTGTCAAATTGATTTCGAGTCAATCTCGTTACGACCGCTTCGATACGTCTGCTTATTTAGTTTTTATCGCACCGCCTCGCACAGCGTTTGGAAAAATGCGAGATTTCGATGCAAGATAACGATGAAAAGTTGGGTACGCGACACCCGATAAAGCCCGCCGTTATGGGATTTCCTGCGGACAAGGTGACCTGCCGGATGCAAACTTTCGAGTCAAGTACATCAAGGTATTCGTCTTATATCTCTTTATTCTGCTTTGCGTTGAACCGTCTGTTTTCTATTCTTACGCTTGTTTTTGATATTTTGACTTATTTCGTTTTATATGTTGCCCGTGGCTGTTTGGGCAACATTTGGGCAACAATCGTTTTTCGGGCAACACTTTTTGGCACAACACAGGGAAAATTGAAAATTTGTACAGAATTTGAAGATTTGGCTATATTTCAGTCCAAATCTTTTTTCTTTGTATGGAGATTTTACCGTGAAAAACACAAATTCTGCTGCTGAAAGTGGTGCTTTTGTCCGTAAAACGCGCGGATACTCTGTTGTGCAGAACGAGGCACTGTTCAACGATAGCTTATCCATGAGCGCTAAAGGGTTGTATGCCTTGATTGCTGCCCGTATTGATTATACCGCAGTACCGCTGACAAAGCAATGGCTGATGAACCACTGCACCGAGGGCGAACGCGCCTTTAATCGTGCATGGGATATGTTGAAAAATAATGGCTATTTGGTTGCGCACGTTCGTCCGGCAAATCGTGGACGATTCTGCTATGAGTATGTGCAGCGGTTAATCGGCTACACACAGAACAAGGATAAAACCGAACACCAGCTTTATGTTTCGGGCTTTAATTGTATGCCGCAAAATGCTTATTGCATTATGCAGGCAACGAAACAACGATGGGGCAAGCCTTTGAACGGTGGCAATGTGGGCTATCACATTATTCAAAGTTTTAAGCCCGGAGAAGCAACGCCGGATCAAGTGCATGAAATTGGCTGCGAATTCGCACGGCGATTCTTAGCAGATCGGTTTGAATGTACCGTCAGCACCCATTTAGACAAAGGCCACTTGCATAACCATATTGTTGTAAACTCGGTTTCGTTTATGGATGGTCGAATGTTTCGTAATGATTTTACTACTTACTACAAGGGTATTCGAGCTATTTCCGACGAACTGTGCCGCGAAAACCGCTTGTCGGTTGTAGAAACAGACGGACACGGGAAATCTTACGGCGAGTGGAAACATGAAAAAGAGGGCACACCTACGCTACGCGGTATGGTAAAAGCCGATGTGGAAATGGCGATGGCTTCCGCAGACAGCTTTGCCGGATTTATTGCAGAGTTGCAGCAAATGGGTTATAAGGTGAAATACGGACCGAAGGTTACACATATGGCTGTGCGCCACAAAGATGCACAGAGAAATATTCGATTGGATAAGATTAGTCCACGCTTCAGCGAGGACGCCTTGCGGAGTTACTTCCAAGAGTTGCGTAAACTTCCGCCCGCAATGCAGCAAGAATACAAGCAGCAAACAGTACCTCATCCACCACGCTGGCAGCCGAAAGAGCTGCCTATGCCTGTTCGCCGCCGCGCACGGTGTCGCAGCAAGCTGAGCCATAATTGCCGCAAAATCACCGGCTTTATGGCTTGCTATTATCGCTACTGCGCATTGCTGAGAAAAGCATATAAAGGCAAAGTTGGCAAGCGGTGCTATTACCTGCTGCGCGATGATTTTCTGCGGTACAACCGCTATCGGAAGCAATGCGACTTTCTATGGGAACAGCGAATCACAACGCTTGATAACCTTTTGACTTGTAAAGAAAATCTGCAAGCTGAATATAATGCCCTTACAGCGCAGCGTAAGGTGCTCTACCGTAGTAAGGGCAAAGTCGCCAGTATTAACCGTTCAGAACAAATACAGGCGCTTACAGCCCGTATTAGAGCATTGCGGCGAGATATTGCAACCTGCGTGGATATTGAGATGGATTGCGAAGCAGTGCGGAATAAGGTGCAGCGGGCAGCACCGCTACGGAATGAAAAATGCCAAGAAAATATATATCGCAGCCGCTTCTAAACTTAGTAATCACGCTGCCACCGCATTTGCGTTCACACGCTCTATTGCCTGACGAATCCCCATCCATACAGACAAATCGGTAAAAACTTCCACAATGCTGCCGTGGTCGGTAAACGGAGCCTCCTGCAAGACGGACAAATCTTTCATCATGCCGTTGTGGACAATGTACTCTACGATCTGGTTCACAAAGTAAATCTGTCTGCTGTCAAGGCTGGCATCGTTCAGATACTGCGCAAAAGCCTCTTTTGCGGCGTTCATGTCAAGGCCGACAATCTCCCTCACAAACTCGCCCAAAGGCTTTTGACCGTACTCGGCTTCGTAGTCCTGCTTTGTGCCGACTTCGTTCCACAGAATTTCTTCCAGTGCCTTTACATCATCGCTATTCAGCGGAATGTTGCCTTTCAGTTTGGCAATAACGGCGTTATCCGTATGCTGCCGCACATAAAATTCTGCCTTGGCCTTGTAATTTTTCAAGTCATCGTTTTCCAACTCGGACTCGTTCCAATCTTCGGACAGAATTGCGTCATCGAAATTGGTATCATAGCGAACTTTTACGATAGGAATATACTTGATAAGGTCGCGTAGGTTTTCGCGGATATGCTCAAATTCGTTAATCCCGGCTGTTTCCAAATAATCCGTGTGCAAAATCTTATTGAGAAGATCAGATTGTGCCATGATTTCCGGAATGTTTGCAACAGATGCAACGGCAGCAACCTTTTTCATCAAGTCGCTACGTGCCTTGCCATACTTTTTTCCTGCAAGGTAGGCAAGCTCTATGCCGTACATCAGGGCATCAAAGCGCATCGCCTTGGGGTCATCTTCTTCTGGGGTAATCAGCGGCGCTAACTCCTGCCCCATCAGCAAGGTGTCCTCATAGGTCAGAGCGGCGTAGTTGTCCGCGTTGGCATACAATTCCACATATTTCAAGTGCTGGCGCACAGCAAAGTTGTCTTTATTCAACTCCTGTACTTTGCGCACCATATCATCCACAAGTGCCTTGCGGAACGCAATCAAATCAGTGGTCTGATATGCCAAATCTTGCAACTTAAAAGCAATCTGCGCTTTCAAGTGGAAAATTGCCCCTTGCAGCGCAATCATGTTAGCAGTGGGTTTTCCCTTGCTCATGCGGAAAAACTCAAAGTTCCCGCAGAAGTCAAAGATATAAAATTTGTCTTTATCCTTGCCGTCCAACAGAGCAGGGCAAAGGCGCGTACCGCGACCAATCATCTGCCAGAACTTTGCCTTGCTCATAACTTTTTTGAAAAACACAAGGTTCAGCACTTCTGGCACATCGATACCTGTGTCCAGCATATCTACGGAAATTGCAATCTGGGGCAACTTTTTCGGGTCAGAGAATTCATCAATCGCGCTTTGGGCATAGGTCATATAGTTGTCGATGACCTTGGCAAAGCCGGGCAAATGGGGGTATTCTTTATTGAATACCTCCAATATTTTTTCCGCGTGGTCATGGTTCTTTGCAAAGATTATTGTCTTGCCCAGCTTGTTGCCGTAATCGATTTTGATACCTTTTGTCATCAGGGTATTCAGAACCTTGGAAATTGTATCCTCGTTAAAGACCCATTCGTTCAGTTTCGACGAATCGATTCTTTCAGGCAGCTCTCCGTTTTCGTCCTCAAATGTGCTCTCGTAAATCTGTTTTTCTTCATCCGAAAGTGCATCGTAAACAATGCCTTCCTCAATAAACTTCAACTTTGTTTCAACGGACAAAAAATCTACGAGATATCCGTCCTTAACGGCTTGCGCCAGCTCGTAGCCATAGGTGGGAACACCGTTTTCCAATTCAAAAATTTCATAGGTGTTCTTGTCGATTTCATCCTTGGGCGTTGCGGTCAAGCCGACCAATGGCGCGTCAAAGTAGTTGAAGATGTCCTTGTACTTGTTGTAAACCGAGCGATGTGCCTCATCGCAGATGACCAAGTCAAAGTGTCCGCAGGTAAACAGCTTGCCGTTCTCATCCTGTACGCTGTCAATGACATTGTACATGGTTTGATAGGTGGAAAACACACAATGCGCCGTATAGTTGTCTTTTTCTTCGCAGAGGTTTGTAACGGACAAGTCCGGCAGCAGGTTCACAAAGCTGCGCTTTGCCTGCGTGACAAGGCTGTTGCGGTCCGCCAGAAACAGGATGTTTTTCACCCAGCCGTGTTGCAGCAGCACATTGCACAGGGCAATCACCGTGCGTGTTTTGCCGGAGCCGGTAGCCATGACCAGAAGCGCCTTGCGGCGGTTGCGGGTAAAGGCATCACAGGTCGCTTTGATAGCGCCCTCTTGGTAATAGCGTCCGGCAATACTGCGGTCTACCATCACATTCCGCAGGCTGGTACGCATGGATTGCAGGTTAAACAGCTTTTCCAAATCGCGTTTGGAATAAATGGCAGCGCATTTGCGTTCGGGGTAAATGTTGTCAGTAATGCGTGTTTCAAAGCCGTTGGTCAAAAAGATGACCGGGCGGCGGTGATACTTCTTTTCCAGCAGATCGGCATACAATTTTGCCTGTTGGCGACCTTTTGCCACATCTACACAGGTGCGCTTGGCTTCTACCACAGCCAAAGGACGACCATCGTCGCCGTAAAGCACATAATCGGCATAGCCCACCTCGGATTTGTTGGGCATACCGGGCAGTTCCACCTCATTCTGCCAGTCTTTGCCTTCGGTCCAGCCTGCATCGGTGAGCATGGTATCAATGTACAGCTTGCGGGTCTTATACTCGGACAGATCAAGCGGTTTGGGGACATAGGTCTGCTGCTGCTCGGCACGGCGCGCAGTGAGTTCCTCTTTCAGTGCGGCGTTTTCTGCGATGAGGGCAGCAAGGTCAATGTCCTTTTCTTCGTCAGGCTGCGCTGCGGGGGCTTCGGCGGGCTGCTCCAGCAGGGCGCGGTCAAAGTGTCCGGCAGTATAGTTTTCCCCATAGCAATACGCCACAAAATCAAGGAAAATGTACAGGTTTTCAAGGCATAATCCGGCCTGTTCTTCGGTGACTTTTTTGCCGCTGTGGGCGGCATTGTTCCCCATGCGGCGGATAAAATCCATGCGCCGCCAGATGTCCGTGCCGACAATATCCCGGAAATCCTCGGCGTTCATCAGGCTGACCAGCGTGTCCTGATAGGGCATGACCAACGCCTTATCCACCGAGTACATCCATTTTACGGCAAACTCCATCGCCCTGCGGCAGTTGAGGACACAGGCGGACGGGTCGATAGAAAATATCCTTTCCGCTGCAATTGCTGCATCGGCAAAAGAATCAAATGTCCGTTTCGATTTCAAAAAATCAAAGTTTGTCATAATATCACTCCTTGGAGGATGAGACAATCGAGTTTATCACATCAAATATTTTTTGAAACTCGTCAAACGAAAATCCCTTAAAGGAATCCTTTTCTTCACAGATTGCATTGACAAATGCTGATTTCGAAATGCTGTAATCTCCCGTCCCGTCAGCATTCATCACATAGTTATTGCTTTCATGCTCAATGATTTTAATTGTGTCTGCAACTCTCGCTCCACTTTTATAATATAAGGATGGATTGCTCTTGCATACACCTGTTTTATAGAATTCGTTTCCAATAAAGAGTCTTTTACCTTCAAGTTCGGTTTTTATCTCTTCATCTGTAAAATAGTGTTCAATAGATATTTGGTTGCTTTCCGCGCGAGCGTGTGGCACAGGAATAGAAAAAGCAAAAATGTTTTTTCCTATTTTCACAAATTTCTCATTACGTATGTCTACTCTTGAACCATTTATTTCTGTAAGTAAAGGCGTGTCTCTATCAAACATACCAATAATCACTTGATTGGATTGCACATTATCTCGAAGGCTATGTAAGAATTTCAGAAGTACTGTAATGCTATCTATTATTTTCATTTTTTCTCCTAAAAATTGTTTTTCCTAGAATATATTTAATTGTTAAGATTCTCAAAGTTTTATGCAACAACTTTTGATTTGTCGACTTGATTAGTGAATGCAGAAAAATCTTTTGCAGATTCAATATCAGGTATAGCTAGCTTCACATTATCAAGCATTCGCCCAGTTATTTGGTTAATCGTAGTTGTGGCACCTGTTGTGATTTGAGACCTAAAAGCTGGCAACTGAAAATATGTCATTAAAAAAGGATAGTATGCACTTCTAATTATCATCATAAAGGCACCAAAACTCATTGGCTCCGAAAGCTCTTTAATTAGCGCGACTTTTCCAACTAATTTTGCGCTACCATTTCTTGAACACATAAGGATATCATTATCTTGTACATACTTTTTTGTGCCAATCTTGCAGTTAACCCTTACGGTATCTGCAAAATCCAATGATGCATTTTGAATATTACTTGAACGTAATACTATCGTTCCCTCATTTGCAACATCATCGGGCTTGTATGTCAAACCATTCCAATACTCAGCAATTTCTGACAGATATTTTTCTTGGTAGCCTTTTGGATTAGTCAGTGGGTCTCCAAACAATTCGACAAATCGAGCTTTGATAAGCTCGTCCAGTTTTTGAAGTTGATTTTTGCGCAATCGAATAATTTCCGATACACGTTCTAAAGCATCAACAGCAGCCAACTGTTGACTAATTTCTGGCACATTGATTTCGATGTCGGATACAATCTTTTTAGATATTTCTTTGAAAGTCGCACCACGACCAAGTGAATTGAGATATGCGGTGTTCCCTTTTAGAAACCAATATAAATATCGATTGTTTATCCTGTCCGAACAGATAAGATTTTTGAATCCTTGGTTACAATACATCTCACAACCCGCAATAGCAACTTTTCCAATTGGCGCTCTCGATGAAAGGATAACAGTTCCAGAGGGGAAAGATGAAAGACCTGTTTTCTTGACTCCAAGCTTAGTTAATTTTCGTGCGCTATCAGTGATAATATATGATTCATCATCTATTTCGGCCGGGGTAATCCATTTCAAATTTCCATCCCAGTATTCTGCAATACCCGTCTTGGGAGTGCTACCTGATACGATTTCACATATCTCGCCAAGTTTGTATTTAGCCATTGTTTTTCTCCCACAAATCCGAAGTTGTATCAGGCGATAAACTTCTGGTGGGAGGCTTTGACGTTGGTTTGGTTGACCATAGCATACTGCATAGTGGTATCAATTTGCGAATGACCGAGGATTTTTTGCACCTGTTCAATCGGCATACCTTTATCTATGGCGCGGGTTGCCATCGTGCGGCGGAATTTATGCGGGTGGATTTTTACCAAATTGACGCTGCGCCCCAGTTCCCGCAGACGAACCTCCACGCCGCTGATTTTCAAGCGGTCATGTGGTGCGTCCAAAGTGACAAACAGGGCGGGGTTGCGGTCTGTACGGTGCTTTAGATAATTTTGCAGGTGCAATTTTGCCTTTGCATCGAAATATACACGGCGTTCTTTATCGCCCTTGCCAAATACCACACACTCGCGGGCTTCAAAATTCACATCGTCAATGTTCAGATTTACCAATTCACCAACACGGATGCCTGTGGAATACAGCAGGTCGATCATTGCCAAATCACGCGCACAGGCGCAATGGTCGCGCAGCTGCTCAATGGCTTCGTCCGAGATCGTTTCTTTAACCTGTTGCTTTGTCTTGATTTTGTGGATTCGCCGCATAGGGCTTTTGAGGATATAATCCTCTTCTTCCAGCCATGAGAAAAAGCTGGAAATGTTACGGCGAATATTATCTACAGTCACTTTGCCACAGCCGTTGATTTGCTGATACCCCGAAAGATAACTGCGAATTTCTTCCGTGCATATTTTTCGGATGGGCGTGGTAATACTTTGCAGCATTCGCTCCACCGTAACACGGTAATATTGCAGCGTTCTTTCAGAGCAGCCCTCGATTTTCTTGGCATCCAGAAACATTTGCAGATATTCTGCGTTGGAAATTTCCGCTTTTTGCGGTTCGTTTTCTGCCAGATTTTTCAGCAGCACTTCTTGCAGCTTTTTCATCTGGGCAATGCTCAAATATTCCGCCATTTCGTTGAGAATGATGACGAGTTTTTCTTCCATAATGGTACACTCCTTTTCTGTGTACCATCGTCCTGCTCCGGCATAAGCCCGTATTTACTTATTTTAGCCGAAATATTGCTGCATCAAGCTGTCAAACAAAAGCTGCGCTTCGTCCAAGGACTTCTGTACGGCAACTTTTGATTTGTCGACTTGATTTACAAACATAACAAACTGCTCTTGCTTCTCCATCGGAGGAACGAGAACACAAAGTTTTCTAATATCACCCAAAGAAATGAATTTCTGCGTTCCACCTCTTACTTTACTTAAAACGGCATCTTCAAAATAATCTGACATAAGTAAGGCGCGAACATAAGCGTTCAATACTCTCGAAGAATCTTTGAACTTGATAAGCGCAACATTCTTGATTGCAAAGTTTGGTTCAATATCAACGATTACAGGTTTACCAATTGTGCCAATCATAGGCATGATGATATCCCCTGTATCAACCTTGGACCTTTCGTTGATTTTCTTGAAATCAGATTCACATATCAGAGAACAATCAGTCAGGTTGATTTTTCCACTGCTAACATTCTTAGATGTTACTAAAGGATATCCGGTTTCATAGTAACTCGGAGAATCATGTGTACCATCACGAACATCGCAAACTGTGCTAAGTAATGCCTTTTCCCATCCAAATGGATTAAGAACAGTATCTCCAAACAATTCGACAAATCGAGCTTTGACGAGTTCGTCCAGCTTTTGGAGTTGTTTTTGATGGAACTTGATTACGAAAGCAATTTTATCTAAGACTTTCACTCTGTGGGTTTGTTCGGAAAGCAACGGAATTTGTAATTCAATATCAGCTACTTCTTTTAGATATATACCTTTTTGAGCAACGCCTTTTGCGCGGCTTTCAATATGATTTCGATTTGCTTGTAAGGCGTACATCAGATATCTTGAATCGCAAATTTCCACATTAGGATGTAGTACCGCAACACTTCTTTGTAATGTGAATTGTGGCATATTCTCTCCTACAACTGCTGCTCTGCCAACTGTTCCCACTATTGTTAGTAATACATCACCGCTTTTTATTCTTGTTCGTTTGCTTTCTTGTTCAAAATCAATTTGACTTAGATACCGAGGATTATCAAAAGTGATTTTGTCATCAAAAACATTTTTGGAACTTAACATCAAGTAATCGCTATTTTCTAAGCCCTGCGGTGGGTTGTGACTACCATCGGTAACCCCTGAACAGATATCTTTTATTCTCATCAATTTACTCCCACAAATCCGAAGTTGTATCCGCCATCACAGCAGAGTTATTCTTTATCATCTTCATCTTTCACAACGCCCTCAATCATCCCGGCAACAGCCTGCCCCAGCAGCATTGTGCTTGCGTTTTCTGCCGTAACCACCGGGCGACCGGTCTGCGCTTCAATTTCTTTTCGGGCGTTGCCGGCTACCGTGCCGCCCTGCTTTGCCACAGTGCGGTTTTCTTCCAGCCCTTGCGGATTCTGAGCCTTGGTGAGTTCTGTTGTGGTGGCTTCCGCCAACATATTCAGCGCTAGCTCCAACGTACTCATATTGTCGCGCAGGTTTTCCTTTTTCAGCCCTTTCAGGTTCTTGTACTGCCGCGTGTTCAGCCCGGACCACGCCTTTGTGACTTCGTCCGTCAAAATGGCGTACTCCTGCCCCTTTTGCACCCCGTGCGCGCTCCACGCATCGGTCAGCTCCTTGCGGGCGCGGATGGTTTGCAGGCGCTGGTTGATCCACTCCGGCGGGTAGCCTTTCTGTGCATAGGTGTCCAGCGCGCGCTCAATGGTAAGCTCCGGGTCGATAATTTCCTCAATGCGCTCACGCCCAACCATAGCCAGCCACATTTTGAACGGCTCGGCCTTTTTGGACGGGATGGACTGGATGATGCGCAGCAACTGCTCGGTATTCGCTACATCCGTAAGGCGGCGCTTGCCATCGGCGGCTTTCATTTTCAACTGGTGACAATTTGTCACCAGTTCATTCCCTTCTTCTTTCAAGCGTTGCTTCAGCTTGTTCCAGTATTTTCTGCCGGTCTTGTAGTCGGGGCTTTCTGTCAATGCAACCACGACATCCACCACCGAAAAATACCATTCTTCCTTTTCCTCATCCCAAGCGGTGCGGATGGTCTGATCTTCAAATACTTGCAGCTTGTCGTTTTCCGTCATGGTGCGCTCCTTATTTCAGCATCTGCTCCAGTTCGTCCATTGCCGTGTTGACCTCTTTCTCCAAGCGGCGCAGCTCTGCCATAATCTCACTCGTCGGCGGGTACTCCACAGGCTTGTACTCGGTCTTTTTGTATTTGTTGATAGACAGGTCGTAGCCGTTATCCACAATTTCCTGCTTGGGAACAAAGAACGATTTTTCCGTGCGGGCGCGGTTTTTCTCGGCGTCCAGATTTTTGAAGCGCGCAATAATGTCGGGAATGTCGTTTTCCTGCACAGGGCTGCGCTTGTCGTCCAGCGAAAGACCGTCGGCCTGCATATCGTAGAACCACACGTTATCCGTGCCGCCATGACCTGTCTTGGTGAAAATCAAAATGGCGGTGGAAACACCGGCATAGGGCTTGAACACGCCGGACGGCATCGAGATAACTGCCTCCAGACGGTTGCCGTCTACCAGTTCTTTACGGATTGCCTTGTGCGCGGTGGACGAGCCGAACAGCACACCATCGGGAACAATGCAGGCACAGCGCCCGCCGATTTTCAGCATACGCAGGAACAGCGCAAGGAAAAGCAGTTCCGTTTTCTTGGTCTTGCAGACTTTCAGCAAATCGGCGGACACGGTGTCCGCGTCCAGACTGCCCTTGAACGGCGGATTGGCAAGAATCAGCGAGTATTTTTCTTTGTCCGGGTTCTGGTCGCTCAGGCTGTCGCGGTACTCGATATAAGGGTTGTCGATGCCGTGGGTCATCATGTTCATGGCGCCGATGCGCAGCATAGTGCGGTCCATATCGTAGCCGAAGAACATATGATTCATGTAGTGGTCTTTTTTCTGGCGGTCAAAGAAGATTTCTTCCTTGCGGCGCTCTTTCAGGTACTCGCCCGCTGCGACGAGGAAGCCGGACGTGCCGCAGGCGGGGTCGCAGATAAAGTCGTCCGGCGTGGGCTGCACCAGCTCCACCATCATGTCGCGGATGTGTTTGGGCGTGCGGAACTGGCCGTTCTGCCCTGCTGTTGCCAGTTTGCCCAGCATATACTCGTACAGGTCGCCCTGCATATCAAGGTCGGCAATGTCGTGGGTGTAGAGATTCTCCAGCCCGGTGATGATCTTTTGCAGCACCTGCGGCGTGGGAATCAGGAACATGG
>ENA-OPMI01000556-OPMI01000556.1-human-gut-metagenome-genome-assembly--contig:-NODE-556-length-11648-cov-5.688088_pt1 | contig 11648 bp, 20 predicted proteins | sample MGYA00241523_ERZ501743 | MGnify/ENA primary metagenome ERZ501743 (study PRJEB25962, sample SAMEA2042650) | human gut metagenome | biome: human gut; feature: human-associated habitat; material: faeces... | reverse complement strand
ATAATAGAGGATGACAAGGACATTAATGATCTGCTTGCGACAGCGCTTTCAAAAGCCGGATATAGGACAAGACAGGCATGGTCAGGCACAGAGGGAGAGCTTTTGCTTAAGCTGGACAGGGAAGCTTATGCGCTTGTGCTATTGGATCTGATGCTTCCGGGGCTTTCAGGGGAGGAGCTTCTGGCACTGATACGGCAGATGGATGCGTCACTTCCGGTGATAATCCTTACGGCAAAGGATGAGCTAGATGAGAAAATAAATCTGCTCGTGGCAGGCGCTGATGATTACATCACAAAGCCGTTTGAGATAAAGGAGGTCGTTGCCAGAGTGGCTGTGCAGCTGCGTCATGCGGTGGCAGATGTGCCTTCAAAGTCGGGCCAGGCAGGAGAAAATCAGACAAAAGCAGAAAATGATACCGGACAGGGAGATACTGCAAATACATACATAGCGGGTCCTGCTAAAATAGAGCACAGACAGCTTGTGCTCGATCGGATTTCAAGACAGCTTTACGTGGCAGATAACGCTGTTGACGGCATCACAAAGCAGGAGTTTGCCATACTTGAGCTTCTCATGGCGCATCCCAGACAGGTGTTTGCCAAGGAGGACATATTTGAATATGCCTGGGATGAGCCGTATATTGGCGAGACAAAGACTCTTGATGTGCACATCAGCAATATCAGAAAGAAGATAAAAAGGCTGACCGATGACGAGTACATAGAGACTGTGTGGGGCATAGGCTACAAAATGAAAGAGTAAAGGTAAACAAGCTTTACTCTTTTTTTACTTTTTGTTAGCGATGTATTAGGATTTTACATTTATATTATGATTAAAGGGTTGCTAAGGAATAAAAGAAAAGGAGATTTGATTGTGAGTGAAATATTATTGCAGACAAAGGCACTGACCAAGCAGTATGGGCACCAGAAGGCAGTTGACAATGTGGATATCCACATCAAAAAGGGTGCAATCTATGGATTTATCGGCAGAAATGTTCCAAGATACATACTGAAAGCATGATCCACTACTTAGAGGATTATATGTACTGTACTAGAAAGCTGGGGCTTTATGTGCAGTTAGTAGCATAAATTATATAGGGGTTATCTAAATATATTTACCTCCTGTGATTAAGTTATATAAAGACTAAATCACAGGAGGTTTATTTTTATGATAACAGTAGAAAAACTGGAAAAAGGTACTTATTTTGATGATGCTTTTAAAATCTCATTTAGATACGATCCCACTACTGTAGCTAAGGTAAAAGAGCTTGCAGAGCGGAGATATTTACCAGAGGATAGAGCGTGGGAGATCCCAGCACATGAGCTACCAGCTCTCATAGAGAAAGTAGGGCTTAGCAATATCAAAAGTGAGGAGGCTGTAGTACAAGCTCTCAATACTAAGGAGATCGAGGATAAAAGGGAGGCTACACAGGAGAGGCTAAAGGGTATTAAGCCTGTAAGAGATTTTGATTTTAAGACAGCTCCCCTCCCTCATCAGATCGAGGCTTTTAATTATGGAATGGAGAAAAACTCTTTACTTATCGGAGATGAGCAGGGCTTAGGCAAGACAAAGGAAAGTATTGATATTTGTGTAGCCAGAAAGAAAGAGCTCATTAAAACCCTTATTGTGTGTGGGGTAAATTCTGTAAAATATAACTGGGAGAAAGAGATCCAGATCCACTCTAACGAGGGCTGTGTAATGGTAGACGGTAAGACAATGGATGTTAGAGTACAACAGCTAAATGACTGGTACAGAGGCTCCTCTTATTTTGGGGTTATCAATATTGAGAGCCTCAGAAATGAGAAAATACAAGATGCTCTCTATCTGGGGATTAAGGATGGCTATATAGGGGCTATTATTGTTGATGAGATCCATAAGGCTAAAAACGGAGGCTCTCAACAGGGAAAAGCTCTTAGATTTTTGAAATCTCCAGTTAAGATAGGATTATCTGGTACTCCAATGAATAAAGCGGAGGATCTGTGGAATATCCTTACATGGTTGGGAGTAGAGAGGAGATCCTTTTATAGTTTTAGAAATGCCTATTGTACTATGGGAGGTTTCGGAGGCTATAAAGTAATCGGATATAAAAACTTAGATATGTATTCTTTATGGATAAAGCATGGAATAGCGGAGATAATGCACAGGCTGAGGATAGAGCCCACAGAATAGGTACCGTAGGGGCTGTAAATGTAATCTCTATGGTGGCTAAGGGTACCATAGATGAGGCGGTAGAGGATTACCTGTTAGAGAATAAAGATCTCATTGATCGAGTAGTAGACGGTAAAGGATCTAAGCAGGATATTAAAACCATCCTTAACAAATTACTTAGCATTTAATATACAGGTGTGATATAATAACTCAAAATGGAGGTATATAATGAGAGTGATAACAATAGATGCAGATACAGGAAAAAGAGTATACACAAGAAAAGAGGTAGCGGATCTGGTAGGAGCCTCTACTCAATCTATCCGCCTCTGGGAAGATGCTGGAGCTATTCCAGCAAGCGTAAGAGATGAGGGAGGCTATAGATACTGGTATGAGGAGGATCTGGAGGCTATAAAGGCTTATGCCTCATTACCGAGAAAAGCAAAACTTAAAAAGTAACCCTAAGTGTGAGGAGAGTGTAAAAGCTCTCCTCTTTTTTTTTGTCCTTAATTTTGAGGGCTATCTAAAAAATTACCGTTTGTGTGATTAGGTTAAGTATCAAAAGAAAAGGAGGTAAGCAGGATGCTTAAAATCAGTTTTACAAGGGAGCCACAGTATAAGTATTTACTGGTAGAGAATGATCCTAAGGCGGATTACAGGATCCCTTATAAGGATTGTGTGTATAGGATGTATGGGGAGGATGATGCCAGAGCGTGGGCTAGGATGGTTATTGAGTTAGCCTCATAACTGAGTTATAATATAACCACTATATAAAAAGGTAGGCGGTTATTATGAAAGAGAGCTTAGGATCATTCTGGGATGAGTGGGAAAAAGAAACAGAGCTAGAAGAAAAGAAATTAAAGGAAATGCAGGACAAGATACACAAACAGTATTTAGAAAATATGCAGGAGGAAAAGCAGATGAAACAGGAACAGATTAGGAAGATGCAGAAAAGATATAACTTTTCTATTGAGGATGAGAGGATCCAGATAGCGTTAGAGAGGCTAGAGAGCTTAGCGGTAGATAGATTTAGGAATTATGATTACAGTGCTCAAAAGAGCTTTGATGATGTGTGGTGGAGCGTGTTACATGAGGTAGATCTGTATGAGGAGGGAGAAGAAACTGAGTTTAGATCTGTAAGGAGCGTTGAGGCTACTAAGAAATGGTTAAAGAGTTTTTCTCATTTGTGTACAGAAAAGGTACCAGAGGAATATAAGGCAGAGGAGGTAGAGTAATATGAAAATCGGAGTAAGAAAACCTAGCCTTAAAAAGGCTATTAAAGCAAGTACTACAGGTAAGGCTAAAAGAGCGGTAAAGAAAGCAGTCAATCCTCTGTACGGTAAAAAGGGTGTAGGGCTGGCAAAGAACCCTAAGAGAGCTGTAAAAAACGCTGTATATAAGAAAACCACAGTAGGAGTAAAAGATTTACTCAAATAGGAGGGCTTAATGGATGAGCGTATAAAAGAGCTGATAGATTATATAAAAATGTTACAGGTAGCCTTAGAGTGTAGCACAGATCCAGAGGATATAGAGGCGGATAATCTAATGGATGCTATCTGGGAGAGTAAGATGGAATTAAAAGAGCTGGGATATGATGGTTGGGAGGATTTATAGGAGGTATCTATGGATAATGAAAAGCAGAAACAGGAGGTAATAGACTTTCTGGAGAATACCTACACAGGGGCTAAAATGATGGGAGATGAGGAGGTAATGCTGAGAGCATCCAGAGCACTCTTAGCATTTAAGGCAGATGTGCATAAGGATATTTTCATAGAGGAGAATGTACTGGAGTTTTAATGCCAGATAGAGAGGATCCTAAGATCCTCTTTTTTTTTGTCTAAAAATACTTACCGATTGTGATTAAGTTAAGTATCACAACAAAGGAGGTAAACAGAGTGGCACAGAAAGTAACCAGTACAGATATAAAGCTGGCACTTAAAGAGTTTCATAGTGGAAAGCCCAGTTATTTTATAACAGAGTGTAAAACCTGTAGTACCTATTTTCCAGATCCGCAGGGGCTACTTAAGTTTGATGGGCTGGCTATCACAAAGAGCTATACAAAGCCTAATATTATCGGCTATGAGATCAAAGTGAGTAGAAATGATTTTCTACAGGATAATAAGTGGCATTTATACCTACAGTACTGTAATGAGTTTTATTTTGTAGTACCTAAGGGGCTGGTAAAGAAAGAGGAGCTTCCAGATCATGTAGGGCTTATCTATTTTAATCCAGATACTAAGGGCTTGAGAACTGTTAAAAAGGCATTGTACAGGCAGATAGATGAGCCTGTAGGAGTGTATAAGTACATTATCTTTAGTCGGCTGGAGGAGGATAGGATCCCCTTTTACAATGACAGGGCGGAGTACTGTAAGGATTATCTGGAGGATAAGGTAGTAAAGAGTGCCATAGGGCAGAGATTAGGCACAAAGTTAGCAAAGGATTTAGAGGAGGCAGAAAAGAAGTTAAAAAGCCTCCAGAGTGTAGAGAAAGAGCTACAGGCGTGGAAAAGTGTTAAGAAAGTCTTAGATAAGGCTGGTATTTTACCGTGGAGATGGTGGGATAACGATAGCTGGGTAACAGATCTGGAGCAGAGGCTTAATGGAAAGATGGATCCTATGGATCTGGAGTTAGCCATTAAGGATACCAGTAGATTACTAACCAGATTACAGGATATGCAGGTACAGGAGGAGCAGGATGATAAAAGCTAGATACATAGGGGTAGATAATGAACTCTTACAGAGCGGTAAAGTATATAAGATCAAAACAATTTCTGTAATGTGGAATGGTAAGCCCAGATTAAGAGTAGCTTTTGGAGAGCGTTTTAGATACTGGGTGCATTACGGTAGCCTAGAGGAGTTTCTTAAGCGGTGGAAAGTAGAGGCGGTATATCATGGGCAGAGCTGAGAGGCGTAGACTTGAAAAGCAAAAAGGTAAACAGGTAAAAACCTATAATCTAACCAGATCACAGCTCCACAATGCAGTAAGGCAGGTAACAGAGGAGGATCTTAAGAGGATTAAACAAGAGGCTATGGAGGATGCCATAAATACAGCTATGACATTACTTTTAGTACTTCCTATGGAGGTACTCATGGATCACTACTGGAAAAAGACCTATGCAAAGAAAATACCAGAGTTTACAGAGTTGGTATTACAGTACTATGAACGCTGGCAAAATGGAGAGCTAGATATGGATGAGATGAAAAAGGATCTCTGGGAGTATGGCGGAGTGAGATTAGAAGAAAGAGAGGCGGAGTAATGTTTGGATATGTATTACTTGTGATTTTAGTAACAGCAGGAGTAACTCTAGCAGAGAGTTTTTTAATAGCTTTTGTAGCTGGATTGTTAGGGATTGGAGTTTCTTTTAAGGTTATTTTCTTTGTGATGTTTGTTATCAATTTCTTTATAAGGGGAGGCAGTAGTAAGTAAATGAAAAAGAAAATTAAGGATTGTACATTTAAGGAGTTTACAGGGTGGGCTAACGCTAGAGCCTGTGATGGTAGATGGAGTATGTTAGATGCTATGAATAGTATAAGTGTAATTAGTATGGTATATGAGGTAAAGCCTCTTTTCTTTAGAGGTAGGGTTAGAGAGGCTTTATGGAGAAAACTTAGGGATCAGTATTTAAACATGGAGGCAGAGATAGAGATTGAAAGATAGTACAAGAGCTAAGAGCTCAATACAGGAAAAGCGTATAGCTAAGGCTATAGGAGGTAGGCAGGTAGTAGGATCTGGATCTACTCCATTCCTAAAAGGGGATGTAATAGCAGGAGCTCTCTTTATAGAGGCAAAAACAAAGATGAACCCTAGCCAGAGTATCACAGTAAAAAAGAGCTGGATAGATAAGGCTAAGGAGCAGAGCTTAGCTATGAGAAAAGAGGATTATGCCATAGCGGTATCTTTTGGAGATCCTAAGGAGTATTACCTCATTGAGGATAATTTAATGGAGGATCTGTATAAGAGCAGGGAGGCACTCAGAGCGGTTATAGATGCCTTAGGAGGGCTAGATGATCGCTTAGTGGATCTGGATAACTTAACAGGAAACGGTATAAGAGCATTGATAAGGAGGCACTTAGAATAGTGAGAGCTGAGTTTATCGGTAAAACATCTATGGGCTTTATTACAGGGCATATATACACGATAGAAACAGCCTGTAAGATGGTAAAGAGGTGTAAAACCAGTAGAGCGGATCCTGTACCGTGTTTGTGTGTATATGATAAAAACTCTAAGGCGTGGTGTCCGTATAGCAGTATGGAAAAGGTTTTAGAGAACTGGAGATTATTATAAAAAGCGAGGAAAATATTGTGTGTAAAATTAGAGAAATGAACTTAGAAACAGCTAAGTACTACGGATATGAGGCACAGAGTAACCAGTTAGTAGAGGAGTGTGCAGAGCTCATACAGGCGGTAAACAAGTACCGCAGAGTAGAAACAGGCTTAGGACAGCCTGTAGCAGAGGATAAAAAAGCTATTGCCAGAGATAACTTAGTAGAGGAGATCGCAGATGTAGAGTTAATGCTGGAGCAGGTAAAGTATCTCCTCCAGATCCCAGAGGATGAGCTCTTAGCGGTTAAGACTTTTAAGGTAAACCGTACTAGAGAAAGAATGGAAAATAGTAAATAAAATATTTTTCAAAAACTATCTAAATTTTCCTCATATTGAGGATTAAGTTATTTATCAATAAAAATAACACACATAGAAAAGGAGAAAAATCTATGAGAGCATTTAAAGGATTTAACAAGGATCTTACCTGTAGAGGCTATCAGTATGAGGAGGGTAAGGAATTTCACACAGAAAGAGCGGAGTGCTGTGATACAGGTTTTCACGCTTGCAAGTATCCGTTAGATTGTTTATCCGCTAATGAGTATATGGAAAATGTTACCTCATTTAGTGCCTCTCTTTTGAGTGCGTGTGCAGGAGATACAAATAAATTCGCTGAGATTGCTAACAAAGCTATGATAGATATGGCGGATAACGCTAACAAGATGGGTACTGATATGGGATCCATCCAGAACGCTTATCAAGGCTTTGCAAAGCAAAATTACACGATGCTGGATAACCTTAAGCTGGGTTATGGCGGTACTAAGGAGGAGATGGATACGGTTGTAAGGCAGGACAGGCTAAGGTAACTAACAAGGCTGAGGGTGCGGTACATCCGTATCACTTACAGGCTATCTCTGGTAAGGGCTCTACTGTATATGGCTGGGTAAATGCTGGAGATATTTCTGGTAAAACAGACGGAGGATCCGCTAAGACCTACACAGTAGTTAAGGGAGATACTCTTAGAAAGATCGCTAAAAAGTATGGAACTACTGTAGATACTCTGGTTAAGCTCAATGGTATCAAAAATAAAAACCTTATTAACATCGGACAGGTAATCAAGTTACCTTAATCCTTTAGGCACTCCTTAATATTTTTTCATATAGAGGGCTACTGGCTGTAAAATGCTGGTAGCCCTCATTTTTTAGTTGTATCTAGTATATAAGGGGTGTATAATAGATAGGAACTGAAAACAGCCTCATAAAGCCCTCTATTTTATCTGGGGTAAAGAAGTATACACCTAATATATAAAAGTGGCTGTATGAGGCACACAGGAGCTCACAGGACTATTACAGGAGGGTAAACAGGATGGCATACAGGAAAATAACGGATATAAAAGATACTATTGGTATGAGAGCGGTATTTTATGCCAGAGTATCTACAGCGGAGGAGGAACAGCTAAACGCTATAGAACTCCAGATTGAGGAAAATAGAGGATGTATTAAGGATCATGGCTGGAAACTGGTAGGAGAGTATATTGATCGCAGTAAGAGCGGTACGATGATAAAGGGCAGAGATGATTACCAGAGGCTCTATGAGGATCTGTACGAGGATCTATTTGATATTGTAGTAATCAAGGATCAAGAGAGGCTCCAGAGAAATACTCTGGATTGGTACCTCTTTATTAACAGGGTAGTACAGACAGGAAAGCTACTGTTTATGTACATGGATGGGAAATTTTACTCCCCAGATGATGCTCTTATAACAGGTGTAAGAGCGATCATAGCAGAGGAATTTAGTAGAAACCTTAGTAAGAAACTCCATAACTACCACGATCACAGAATAGAGAAAGCCAGACAGGGGCAGGAGATAGCCTTACAGGGTAGCGGTAATGTGTATGGATGGGATAAAAAAGATGGTAAGTATTATATAAATCCAGAACAGGCTAAGGTAAGGAGGCTCATGTGTGAGGGAATTATGGCAAGAAAAGGCTCTACCCTCATAGCTAAGGAGCTTAATGATGCTGGATACCGTAACACGGTAGGGAAACCATGGAAACCTATGGATATACCTAAATTTGTATATGATTGTAAAAATGTAGGTACCATGATTATAAACAAAGAAAGACACGATTTTGAGAGTAAGCAAACTATAAAACTCCCTAAGGAGGAGTGGGTATATGTAGAAAACGCTCTCCCTCCGATAGTCACACAGGAGGAGTGGGATCTAATCTGTAAGATCCATGAGGAGAGAGTAATAGCCACAGGATCCGACAGGAGAGGCAAGAAAACCAGCGGATACTCTTTTAGTGGTAAGCTGGTATGTGGTATCTGTGGGGCTCCTTACTGGAGGAAACAGAGAGTATCTAAGGATGAGTACTGGGTATGCAGTACAAAGCAGACTAAAGGCAGGAGAACCAGAAAAAGAGATAGCACGATGGGGAAAGCTGGAGAGATAAATCCTTTAGGTTGTGATAATGAAAATATCTCTTATAACTCCCTCATGGAGATAATGGGGGTAGTATCAGAGCGATTACAGGCAAATACAGACACAATAAAGCATGATATGATAAATTGGCTTACTAAGCTCAGAAAACAGCTCCTAGAGGCAAATGGAGGGCATACAGAGGCAGATCTACAGCGTGAGCTCTCCAGAAAAAGTAAGCTACTGGATGCCTATTTAGATGGGATCCTAAATAAACAGGAATACCAGAAAAAAGCAGAGGAGTTAGATGAGAGGATCATCCAGCTCAAAGCAGAAACAGAAAAGAATAAGGCTAACTCTGGAGATATTGCAGAGATAGATAAGGTACTGGCTAACATAGATGAGGAGGTATCCAGATATGTAGATGGTAATGAGAAATTAAAAGTAGAATACCTCTTAGAGCACTTAGAGCAGGTACAGATATTCCCAGATAAGGTTATAGTTATAGTGCCGATATTAAGCGATGGGATAGTAGTAGAAAAAGCTCAGTATGTATCTAGGGAGAAACGGTGCCGGCAAGACTACCTGTATGAGAATGATCGGTGGTCTGGCAAAGCCGACAAGCGGAGAGATATCCATGTTTGGATACGCTGGAAAGGATTTGTCAAAGGTACGCTCAAGAGTGGGCTGCCTGATTGAGGCACCGGGTGTATATCCAAACATGACGGCGAAGGAAAATATCGAGATGAAGTGCCGTCTCTTCGGCATCAGTAAAAAGGGATATGCAGAGGGCATACTGGATAGGGTAGGTCTGTTAAATGTGGGAAAGAAAAAAACAAAGAATTTCTCACTTGGTATGAAGCAGAGGCTTGGAATCGGCATGGCGCTGGTTGGAGAGCCTGACCTTTTAGTGCTTGATGAGCCTATCAACGGACTTGATCCACAGGGAATTGCAGAGGTGCGTGATACGATTCAGAATCTGTGTGCACAGCAGGATATGACTGTGTTTATTTCTAGCCATATATTGGAGGAGCTTTCAAAGCTTGCCACAGATTACGGCATTATAAATAATGGAGCCCTGCTTCAGGAAATTACCAGAGAGGAGCTGCTTTCCAAGTGCAGTGAAAAGATTACACTGACAGTGGACAATCCAAATAAAGCAGTGCCTGTGCTCGATAAGATGGGCTTTGTGCACTACATGATAGTGGACAAAAATCATATAGATGTCTATGAGCGCCTGAATGATAGCGCCGCCTTAAATACAGCGCTGGTCACAGCAGGAGTTTCGGTGGCACAGCTAGCGGTCACAGGAATGGAGCTTGAGACATATTTCCTTAGTATCACAGGAGGTGCGACAAATGTTTAATGCGGTAAGAATGGATATTTACAGACTGATACATACAAAGTCAGCTTATGTTATACTGGTAATAGCTATGGCACTCGCAATAGCTATGAGCGGTATGACAGCTCTTGTCAGAAGCATGGCGACAGAGAGCATCGTGGAAACAACTGATGATGTCACTATGGTAAGTGAGTCAGACAGTGAGATAGCAGATGAATACGATACAGCATCAGCGGAATCGTCAAATGGACCAACGGCAACAGTCGGGCTTGAAATGGATGAATCCGACATGTCAGATGAGGTGCCGACCATAGCCGATATGGTTGAAAGCGATATAGCAGGTCTTGACCTGGCACTTTTACTTGCGATATTTACGGTGCTTTTCTCAACAGCTGACTTAAACAGCGGCTATATAAAGAGCGTAGGCGGACAGGTGAAGTGCCGTGGAGTGCTGCTGTTTTCAAAGATGATAGCGCTTTCGGTATTTATCTTTGTGGCCATGGCACTTGATGTGATCGTCCAGTGTATTGCGACACCGCTGTTTTTACATGGAGCAGAATTCGGAGATGCAGCAGACTTCTTTAAGATGCTTGGCAGCCAGTATGTGGTCACACTTTTATTTGTATATTTTGTCATGGCAATGGCAATCATTATAAAAAACAATGTAATCAGCATGATTATCGCTGTGTGCATGTGTACAGGTATCTTTACACTGATTTTCAGTGGAATCAATATACTTATTGAAAAAATCGGAGTAAAGAACTTTGATATAAATGATTACCTTATTGTTAATCAGATTTCTGAGCTTGATCTGAGTGCGTCTGCAAAGACCGTAGGCGGTGCATTTGCGGTAGCCGCTGTGTGGGCAGTGGTGTCACTGATTGCAGTGTACGGTGTATTTAAACGCAGGGATATATAATGTGTTTTGAATGAGGAATAAAACATGATTTGGAAAATACTGACTGTAATACTTGCAGTTTCGGTAGCTGTCTTAATAGCTGTGCTCGTAAAAATAAGGGCACAGCTTCGTGACATTAATGAACAGCTTGATTTTTTATGCGAAAAGGATACAAATATGCTCCTTTTAACCGATACCAACATGGCTGATATCGGAAGGCTTAAGGAGCGCATAAACAGATTTTTAGAGCAATGGCACAGGCAGCGTGAGGCGGCGGCAAAAAAGGAGCAGATGATATCTGACACGTACACAAACCTGTCGCATGATATCCGCACTCCGCTTACATCGCTGGACGGCTATTTTCAGCTGCTTAGGGATGAGACTGACAAGAGTGCGCAGGAGCATTATATAGATATCATCCAGGAGCGTATCACAAGCCTTAAGGATATGCTCGAGGAGCTTTTTATGTTCACAAAGCTTAAAAATGACAGCTTCAAGTTGGAGCTGTCTAATTGCTGTGTCAGCAGACTTTTAAAGCAGACAGTGTTTTCGTATTATGAGGAGTGGAAAAAGCAGAGCATTGAGCCGT
>ENA-OPMI01000545-OPMI01000545.1-human-gut-metagenome-genome-assembly--contig:-NODE-545-length-11827-cov-1.459650_pt1 | contig 11827 bp, 14 predicted proteins | sample MGYA00241523_ERZ501743 | MGnify/ENA primary metagenome ERZ501743 (study PRJEB25962, sample SAMEA2042650) | human gut metagenome | biome: human gut; feature: human-associated habitat; material: faeces... | reverse complement strand
CAGCCAGCATGATTTCATTTTCCAGGCAATCCATCATACTCTCCATAGAATACAAAAAGGAGAGTGTGTGTCATGGGAAAATTAATTGATGTGAAGTCTACGCCCATCCAGGAAACAATAGAAACCCTCTTGCAGGACAAAACAACTGGGAAGAATATCATCTGGGCAAGCAATTGTTATGCAGAGGAAGGTTTCGGCTTTCGGGACGTGGACAGCATCGGTGTTATGGCAATCATGGGGATTTGTTCTATCAATCTGCAGTCCAGATCCGAAAAAGTTTTGAAGGAGCAAAACGCTCGTGCAAAGGCAAAAGCAGAGGTATTCACACCAGCCTGGATGTGCAACAAAATGCTAAACTCGATGGAGAAAGAACGCTTAGGTTTGGAAGGTGCCTTCAATACGGAAAATGCTGACAACACATGGACTGCAAACCCAAACAAAATCCCATTTACGTGTCCATATAACTGGCAGACTTATGTAAGTGCCAACTCACTGGAAATTGCCTGCGGGGAAGGGCCGTTTGTAGTTTCCAGATACGATGCTGCATCTGGAGAACTTATTAATCCGCTTATCAATCGTATTGGCATTCTGGATCGGAAACTCCGTGTTGTGAACGAGAATACAACAACCAATGAAGAATGGCTGAAATGGGCTTTGCAGGCATACCAAAGTACCTATGGCTACGAATATCAGGGAGATAACCTTTTAATAGCACGTATGAATCTACTTCTTACCTTTGTTGACTATTACAAAGAGCGGATAGGCGCGGAGCCAGATAAGGTGCTGCTCAATGAGGTTGCCGAAAAGACTGGAAAACCAACCAAGTCCTTACCATGAAGGACCTCAAGGGAGAAAATAAAGAACAGGAAAAACCAAAGAAGAAAAGTAGAGGAAGATAAAAACGCCCGAAACGGGCAGCGACAGCAGTAGGTCATTGAAATATAAATAAAGAATAGAAGCCGAGTTGGAATAAAACTTCCATCTCGGCTTTTGTGGTTCTTACAGATCAATATCAAAAGAGAGTGTCAATGTTTCCGTTTGGCCATTACATATTCCATTAACCTGAAAATGAATCGTCAGATTCTGACCGGTATAAGCGTTCGATATATCAACCGCTTCAAAACTTTCGCCGTTGATCATTTTTTCAGCTGAACTCGAAAGTGCATAGAAATCACCGATGAGGGATTCTGTTTCTTCATTGGCTTTCAGATGGTAATCAGTACAATGGCCGTTAGAATGAGTTGCTTGTTTGGTCATCCTGGCCTTTTGCCCTTCCAGAGGGAAATCATTCCTGGATTGAAAATTCAAAGGTAGCGTCTGTAGCGTTTTGGTTTCGTAGTGAGTATGCAACTTCGAGGCTGTATCCCGCTGGTTTGTATTCTCTATGAAGCATTATACTGCGTACAGTAAGTTGTATGCCATTAACCGTAAATACAGCGTCATCAAAATAATATGTTTCATTTTCTATTAATTTGGAAACCACGGTGCTGGTGTCTGTTTCTTCATTTGCAGATTCAGTTTCAGGTAAAGATTCTGGAGCGGATGTATTTTCCTCATTTTTCACATCGGCAGATAGTGACGTTTCTGTTACTTCACTTATAGTTTCTGTGGCTTTATTAGTTTCGGTTTTGCTGGTATCTACCTGTTCCATAGCAAGTTTAAAATCTGTGCTGGTGGAACTGTAGAACACTCCGAATGCAATGAATGAGGTGATTACCAAAACTGCCCAGAATAGGATGTGCGGTCCGATATGATTACTCTTCACCAACGGGATATTCTTCTTATTGTGGAAGACGTCCAGTTCGATGAGAAGACCAATCATCCAAATCAAAAATAATGATGTGCCGCTCATTTTATATAAGAACAGATCCATTCCTGAGGCTTCAATATCTGGCTTCATGAATAGAGATGTCAGCAAACACAATGTTAGTATTACGACAGCAATCCATAAAAAGTTTTTCCTATGCTTTTTCAATATGGTAAGCTCCTCATCTTTATAAATTCTTTTGTATACTTTCATTCTACCATAAAATATAAAACGTTGCACAAATACCATATGAAAACTGCGTACTAAAATGCAGATTTCTTTCCAGAACCTGCCAAAACTGATTTTATTCTTATGCCGATTCTCCATATTCTGATTAGAATCTAAAAAAGGAGAGTATCGATCATGAGAAAAAGCATTGCTGCTTATGGATCATTATATCAGACAAGAAGCGCAGAGAGAGGTGTAAAGCGTTTCCCGACGGGAATTCCAAGGCTGGATAAAGCTTTAAACGGTGGGCTTGTACCGGGGCTAACTGTTTTAGGGGCAACGCCAAGTGCTGGAAAAACAACTTTAGCTGTGCAGATTGCTGACAATATCGTTTGTGCTGGCCATGATGTACTGTTTGTAACTCTGGAGATGGAGCCGAGGGAAATCTTTGCAAAAGCGGTTTCTCGCCGAACATACATTAACAGCAATGGGAAATGGGGAATCAGTGCAGAAAATTTAGATGATGATACGTTCCTGGATAATATGTCTTCGGAAGTTTATCAGTATTCGGTGGATTGTGCTGCACAAGCTGAGCGAGAACTGGCCAATTTTTTCCAGATATCTCCTGATGATAAAAGCTGCGGGAAGTGTGGCTGGACAGTATCTGCAATTGAAAAATATGTTCTGGATGAGTGGATCAAGCAGAATAAGCCTGCTCCTGTTATCATCATAGACTATTTGCAGGAAATCCCACAAGAAGATCCCAAGATGCAGTCTTTTGATGCAATCAGTGAAAATGCTGCAGAGCTTAAGCTTTTCGGAAAAAGATACGAGGTTCCGGTTATTCTGATTTCCTCTATCAAACGTGACTACTATAAAGAAGAACTGGAAATTGCATCATTTAAAGGTAGCGGAAATATTGAATACCATAGTGATTGTATCCTTGCCTTACAATATGCTGCTGTTCATTCTAAGAATTTTAATTATGTAGATGAAAGAGCAAAAACTCCCAGAAAGATGGAACTTCTTTTATTAAAAGCACGTAGAGGTAACGGAAGTGCAAGAATTCTTCTGGATTACTATTCTGCCTATGATTATTTTTGTGATGTGCAAGAAGATGAGAAGAACAGCGGAAAAACTAAGCTGGCCATAAAAGGAACCGATGTTGTTATGGATAAAACTAAGCGACCACAGCTGATTGCTGATCTTCTTGGCATTTCTGAAGCAGAGCTTAAAAAGCGAGTTGCAATAGCGAAAAAAGAAAACAAATCAAAACAGGAAAAGGTTGCGTAAGAATGTAGGCGTTGGTATAAGAGCCAGCGCCTTTCTTTTGACATATAGTTAAAAATTGCTTATAATACTATTATCAGACAGAAATCCATATTTTCAAATATCTTTTAGTACATTCATTGTATTGACATTAGAAAAATGGTATACTTTTATTAAAGAAAAAAAGAAAGGATGTGTCGATATGGTAGCTACTGAATCTGTGACAATTAATGTCCCTGTTGAAATGGCGAAATATCTTGTTGACAATGCGAACCCGATTTCTGAGTTGACCAGAAATGCTATGATATTATACCCATATATTGTTAATCAAACCATATCACATGGGCGTGCAGCAGAGATTTTAGGTATACGTAAATCAGAACTAATAAGTCTTTATGATAAAATGGGATATTCTTATTTTGATATGACCATGGATGACTTGGAAATGGAACTGGATAACTACAGAGCTGCAAAGAAAAAGGAGTCTGCTGTATGATAGTTGTATCAGATACAACACCATTGATTTCACTTTTAAAAATTAATAGTTTGAATATACTGGAGAAACTTTTTGGAAAAGTTCTGATTCCGCAGGCTGTATTTGATGAGTTGACCGTGGATGAACGTTTTAAACTGGAAGCAGAGCAGATTATGAGCAATAAATTTGTATCTGTAAAACCGGTCAGTAATGTAGCATCTGTGAGTATTTTAAAGAGAGCGACTGGGCTTGATCAGGGTGAAAGTGAAGCTATCGTGTTAACAGATGAGTTAAAAGCTGATTTGTTATTGATGGATGAAGCAAAAGGGAGAACAGTGTCTAATCAGATGGGGTTAAAAATCATGGGTACAATAGGAATTTTAATGGTAGCTTATGAAGAACAGGTTCTTACAGCTGATGAAGTTCGAGAGTGTGTAGATGGATTGCAACGAGCAGGAAGACATATAGGGCAACGACATTATCAAATGTTGTTGAACAGACTTAAGGACTAAATTTTAAGGTGAGTTAGAAAATAATCATAACTCAAATAATGATTTTTAAGCACTGGCAGAAATTAAGTCAGTGCTTTTTTTGTGCGCAAAAATATGGTATAAATCCGCTTCTGATTTTATTTCGATTTGTATTCTCCATAAACTTTTTAGAAGCAAATTTTTTAAAGAAAGGAGATTATCATTATGAAGAAAAAGTCTATATTTATCATGATGCTGATGTCTGTTATACTCAGTTCTGTGTCATTCCCGGCTTATGCCGCTACAGATTCCTTTGGTAACAAAATTGACTGGGAGGAAGATTATGGATATGAAGATGCAGCTGGATCAGAGATTTTAAAAGAGACAGAAATTGAAGAGAGTACAGAGTATAGTTTTTCCGAACAAGTAAAAGTTTTGGAACAGATGCAACAGTACGAAACAACAGCCCCCGCAGAAACTGGCTATGTCGCAGCAGCTCTTCAAACTCCGTCCAGAGATTGGAGCGAGAGCAATATCCGCATTATCTTATATGACGGCAGCAGAAAAGAAGAGTTCTGGCTTTACAGACAGAATGATTGGTCCGGCAGACAGGAATTGCCAGTTGGCCTCTACACCATAGCGAAAGTAGAGACAGCTGATGGTAGCTACAAATTTACAGCAACGCCATCCACTTTCGATTTAGGCGAAAATGCTTCTGTGCCTATTACACTAACGCTTGGAGCTTCTAAACCTAAGGTTGAAATACCGGATGATCTTGCCACGGCCTCAAATACTACCTCAGAGTCACCGAAAGAAGATACCTCAAGATCAGTTATTCCGTTTATAGCAATCATAACTATAACAATAATAGCGGTTGTTGGCATAGCAGTAGTTAGTATTATGAAGATTCGCAAGGATAAGAAAAATGGATTTAACAACAATTTATTTAATTAATCCAGGAAAGAGGTACTCATAATGGAAACAGACATAGAAATTTCGCTGCAAAACCTTCTAAAGTTTTTATGTGAAGCTGATACCTCTGATACAGAGCAAGAAATTTTTGCTAAGTGGATAAGTGTATCTGAAGAAGTCCCACCGTCAGAAGGTCTACCGGAATACTTCCAGATGATTCGTAATATCAAAAAATCCGCAACATCAAAAGAATTAATGCAGAAATGTTGTAGATTCGTTTGTTGATGTAATAGTTGTAGATTCGTAGTATACTGTAATCAAATATACTTTATGGAGGGTTTACACATGGACGCATTGGAACGGTACTATAATGAATATCTTTTGGATTATGCGCAAGATAGCAATTTTGCAAGTTATGATGCAGATGCACAGATGACAAGAAATCGAATTGAAAACATTCTTGAAGCCGGATATATATCAGAAGAAGATATTGATTTTCTAAAAGTGATACTTCCTGATATTGAAAATAACAGTATTCGAGAAGATTTAAAAGATTACATAGACAGTATTTCTTAATGCCGATATCAATTTTTTCCCACCAGCCATTTTCTTTGGTTGGTGGGATTTATTTTTGCTATTTTTCCTTTAAAAGTCCTCATTTTGATTTTATTTTCTATTTCATTCTCCATTTTATGAATAGATACCAATCAATATTTTTTCATTTAACAAGGGAGAGATGACTTATGAGGACAGAAAACAAATTTGATGAGGAAAATGAAGAAAAAAGAGAACTTAAAACGTTAATGGATTATGAAATGCTGTTACAGGAGATCCGTTTAGCACATGTTGAGAAAGACAAGGAAAAACTTGATCAGCTTTTTACAGAGTTGTATGCCGCGGTGATGAAGTCTGAGGACGGTTATAAAATCCAGCAGACTCCGTTCAGATTCTTAGTTTGGAAGCAGTACAGCAAGATATCAAGGCGATTTACGCTTATGAGCGATTCTTTTGAAGATGTACTTCAGAGCGTTATGACAGGAATTTATGACGGCAGTCTATTTTTCAGAAGACTAAATAGTTGCAATGCTGAAAAGAAAGACAAAGTGTTAGAAAAGATATTAAAAGTGGAATGTTGGCACCAGATCAACGATTTTATTTGCAATCGCACTGGCGGAGAAGTAGGTAAATATATATGTACTGATTTAGGGATTCCAGATGAAAGATTTAAAGTGAAGCATGATGGAAAAGTTTATTATAAACAGGTCCAGACAGTATCAATGCAAAAAGTATTAGACGGGGAAGCTGCTGAAGGTTCAGGAGAAAATGAGCTGAAGAGTCTGGTTAATAATACCTTATCTTGTAATCCGATTGATACGCTATTTAAGTCTGAAAATGAGAAAAGTCCTATGGAAGAGATTGCGGTGAAGCTTGCTTATATCTTTTATGATGCAATCATGCGGTATAGTTTTGATGATATGCAGAGAGCAGATATTCTCCTTTATGCACATCAAGTCCAGAACCCTGTTAAATCGGGGCTGAGAATAGAAAACCTGGAAACATATAAATCGCTTCCTGCAGCAGATAAATTCTTTAATCAAACTTTAAAGAAGACAAAGTATTTGGGCAAGGCTATAGCTGGATTATCTCCAGAAGATATGAAAAAGTTTAGCAGCCAACTGGATATCATTTTAAATGGAATCGATGATTACCAGGGAAAGAAAAAGCTTGTAACTGCATGTCTGGCATACATAAAAGATAAGCAGGAGGAGGTGGCATAGAGTATGTCAGTTATCTCTACGGTGCATTCTTATATAGATACCGATCCGGATTTGCTTTTCCGTGTTGCAGCCGCTAACTATACGTTGTCCATTGACCAGATTGCAGCTGTCCTTATGCAGATTAAAGATCAACAGGAAGCGGGGCATTTAGTCACTTTACAGTGTATAAAAAGTATGAATATCAATCCAGAGATATGCAAGCGCTATATTATTCCGATTAAAAAGGAAAAACCCATCTACTTATATGATATACCATCTGATCTGGGATATGAAATCTTTCCGGATTTTGATTCCCTTGTAATCAGTGCTCGTAATGGCAGTTCTTTTGACTCTTTTTTAAGTTCTTTTAGCAAATGTACAAGGCTTCAGATTATGAAAACTCGGATTGATTCGGATGATGGAAAGACAGTTTTTATGATGGGTGATGATAAAGTGTGCCTGGCTCCAGATGCAGATATGCACGATACGATTCAGGGCTTAATATTGATAGCGTTGGATGTTCTGGGAAAGCGCATTGAAAGCGAAGCACCGTTAGCAGTAGCAAAGAAGATCTTTTCCATTATTGCGAAAAGCTTTGAGATGATAGATTTAGAAAGTTTATATGATTTGAGGCCAGAAGCACAGTATGAAGCAGTAAAGATAGGTTTAGGTATGGTATCCAGAGTGATGTACTGGCTTTTTCCAACACTGTCGCTTAATGCAGTAATTGGGTTACAGAAATATTATGTACCAGGAAAAGATGAAATAGATTTACTGGGGGATATCTGCGATTTTGATGAAGATACATATGATTTTTTAGATATGTGTGGTCAGGCTAAATTAAGGCTGCTTATAAAGTATGTCGAAGTGGGAAAGCTCCGTTATACGCCACCAATAAAGCTTTAAGTAAAAATATCATGGGAGGTTTTTTTTTATGAAAGGTAGTATATCCATATCAGAAAAAGCAGTTTTATCAATCATTGAAGCATCTGAATATTCTGAAATAGGACAAGATCGGCTAAAAAAGCTTTGTGATAAGCCGAATTGTTCGTTTTCCTTTAGAGTAGGTAACCGAAGGATGATTAAAAAGAAGGAGTTTGATAATTTTATTTCAAATGCCAAGTTTATTGAATAGGATGGCTAAGCTGATGATTCACGTAAGGAAAGTATTGATTTAAGAAGGGTGGTGACCAGCATGAAAACGGATTTTTCAGACCGAATTCATAAGGCTTTGCAATCAAATGCAAATGAAGAGGAAGATATACTGATTCGCCAGTCTTATCAGATGGGATATGCTGAAGCTGAACGAAGAGTAGAAAATGCTTTTCAACGAGGAATTCATTTAGGTGTCTCGGAGACAGTGAGGAGTTATGAACGGATTTTATCGGGTAAGAAGTAGACGCAATTTATTGATTATTTACTGTAATTCATTTTATATTTGATTGCAATATGTCAATTAATATTGATAATTTACAAATGTTAGCATATAATTGGTATTAGATATATTGCAATGATTGGGGATGAAATAAATGAAAACTTGTAAAGAAAAAGCCGCTGAGTGGGGGATTTCCTACCGTTCCGTAAACAACATGTGTAAAAATAAAAAAATTCCTGGAGCAGTTAAAGTAAACAGCTCTTGGCAAATTCCGGATGATGCAACAAAACCTACAGATGGTAGGATATCTTCTGGAAAATATATCAAAAAGTCAATACAGATTGAAAGAAAAGCTTTGCCAATCGGTATTTCAGATTATGTGCGTGCCCAGTCAGAGTATTATTACGTGGATAAGACTCTGCTTATAAAGGATTTCTTAGATCAGAAGCCATTAGTGTCCTTATTTACAAGACCAAGAAGATTTGGAAAAACTTTGAATATGGATATGATTAGAGTGTTCTTTGAAACTTCAATGGTAGATACGTCTAAATATTTCAAAGATAAAAAAATCTGGAATTGTGGCGAAAAATATCGTTCCCATCAAGGGAAATATCCCGTTATTTTTCTTACGTTTAAGGATGTAAAATTTGATTCTTGGGCCGCTACACTGGATAAGATTGGAAGCCTTCTTCAAATAGAATTTGGCAGACATATGGAGATTCTTGCAGATGATAAGCTGGCAGAATATGAAAAGGACTATTTTAATCGGATATTAAATGGTAAAGCAAATGAAGTTGAATTGTCTTCAGCCATGGAAAACCTGTCAAGAATGCTGACCCGCTATTATGGGAAGGCACCCGTAATTATTATTGATGAGTATGATACACCTATCCAGGAAGGCTACGCAAAAGACTTTTATGATGAAATCATAGGATTTATGAGAAATTTCTTTTCCGGAGCATTTAAAGATAATAAAAATCTTTCCTATGGCTTTCTGACAGGAATCCTTAGAATTGCACAGGAAAGTATTTTTAGTGGTTTAAATAATCTGACCGTTAATTCAGTTATGGATGAAGACTACGATCAGTATTTCGGATTTACCGAAAATGAAGTTGATAAAATGCTGGATTATTATGGTGTATCCAATAAAAAAGAAGAGTTAAAAGGCTGGTATGACGGCTATTTATTTGGTGATGAAGAAATTTATAATCCATGGTCAGTGATCAACTACATTGCAAAAGGCTGCACTCCTCAGGCATACTGGGTCAATACTGGAAAAAATGAAGTTCTTGAGGATGTTTTGAAAATTGCTACGGATGATATAACACAAAAGCTTTATTCATTATTGCAAGGCGAGAGTGTGATTGCCAGAATAGACCAGAATGTTGTTTACAGGTCATTATCTGAGGATCCAGCAAATATTTATAGTCTGCTATTGGTAGCAGGTTATTTGAAAACAACAAAGAAAGAACTACAGGCAGATGGTTCTTATCTATGCGAAGTATCAATTCCCAATAGAGAAATTGCGGCAGTCTATAAAGGAGAAATTTGTTGCAGATTGGGGCTATTACAAGAACTACAGCGAATAAAATTGCAGAAAGCCTGTATGTAAATGATTATAAGAAACTGCAGAAAGCTATTGCAGAGTATATGGATAGATCTATTAGTTTCTATGATGCTGGTGCAGAAGGATTTTATCACGGACTGACTCTTGGCCTCATTGCATTGATGGATAACCAGTATAAAATTAAGTCAAATAGAGAATCTGGCGATGGAAGGTATGATATCAGCTTGATTCCGAGAGAAAACGGATACCCAGGGATTATCATGGAGCTTAAGTGGAAGAAGGCTTTAGATGAAGAAGCACTTGATAAACTTGCAGCGGAAGCATTAGGTCAGATTGATAAAATGAGATATGATGCTGAAATGAAAGAGGATGGGGTTCAGGATATTTTGAAATTCGGAATCGCATTTTCAGGTAAGAAAGTAATCATTAAATCAAAATGATATATTAAATAAAGCGAAAATATATAATCAAAGCTACTATAGTCGAAATATATATGGTATAATCAAGAAAATATTTAATATTTATACGGGAGGACAAAATATATGGCATGGGATGATGTTGCAGGCAGAGCTGCAGGTGGACACGGTGACAAGTATGTAGTTTTGCAGGTGGTACTTACTGAAAAGCTACTTGGTACAGGATCAGGAACATCAAGCTTAACGAATTTACAGGCAGAAATCAACAAGCAGGCAGCAAAAGGATACCGCTTGCATACAATTTCTACCACTTCTTCAGGCTCGAAAGGCTTTTTAGGTGGTGATAAGATTCAGGCTACCATGGTTTTTGAACGGATTGACGATTAAACAAAATAATAGTTTTTTAGAATAGTTTTTTAGAACCTTTCCAAATTGACAGGAAGGGTTCTTTTTTTTGTGTGTTCATCAGGCTTAAGTATAAGTATTTTTGTTCCAGAGTTTTTATTTTAAGTCTCAATTTCCATATTTAGTATGTGACGCAAAGTAACAGTGTTTATCAGTTATATACATATAAAGCAGGAAAGGGTAGTAGTAAGTATCGAGATGTTAGCGAAACCACAAGTTTTTATGAGAGGATACTGGCTGAAAAAATAAATTCAAGAATAAAAACAGAATTTTTCTGTGATTCTGATTTTATTTTTTAACCTATTTCCCATGATTTGTATGTAAACATTGTTTGTTGGAAAGGAGAAATATATATGGCATTGATAGAATTTAAAGACGGTCGCCCCGTGGAGGGTAGCTTGGAAGGCGTGGAAGTTGTAGAAATCCCGGAAGGTGTCGAGAAAATTGCGGAAAGGGCTTTTGAAGGGCAGACTAAAATCCGGGAAATTATTATTCCAGATACTGTGAAAAATATTGAAAATTGTGCTTTTAGACATTGCGAATCTCTGGAAAAACTGTATATTCCAGACAGTGTAGCCAATAAATGTGAAAGATCTCTTATATATGGTGCCTTCACACATTGCAAAAATTTAAAAGAAGTGCGTTTACCGTATATGAACCGGGTTGCACGACATATGTTTTTCGACTGCCGAAACCTGGAAAAGGTAGATTTATCGGCTGGAGTTAACGTTATCGAAGAGCGCACATTTTCTAATTGTCCAAATTTAAAAGAGGTTAATTTGGGAGAAAAATCAAAAGTTTATAGTATTGCAGGAAATGCTTTTGAAGGCTGCCCTGAGGATTTACAGATTAAGTATGCTGGTATATCAATGCCTTACAAACATTTGGCTTTTGCACGAAGTCTTTCTGACGGATTGACTTTGGATAAAAATTTTACAGTTTTACAGAAGGCACATGATATCTTGCAAGATGAAACTTTTTCACCGATTCTGGTAAAAAAACTTTGCAACGCAGAACACGCTGGAAAGTTGGATGATACGGCAGAGAAAATCAAGAAAAGCTTTCAGACCATCGGATTTTACAATATCAGTGATGATGTTGACATAGAAGCGAACGCAAATTGCAAGTGTAAGTTGGACACCTGCACGGTAGAACTTAGTGAATCAGAGCGTCGGTCAGGATGGAAGCCGCTGGCTTCCGTCCTGG
>ENA-OPMI01000543-OPMI01000543.1-human-gut-metagenome-genome-assembly--contig:-NODE-543-length-11873-cov-2.318413_pt1 | contig 11873 bp, 9 predicted proteins | sample MGYA00241523_ERZ501743 | MGnify/ENA primary metagenome ERZ501743 (study PRJEB25962, sample SAMEA2042650) | human gut metagenome | biome: human gut; feature: human-associated habitat; material: faeces... | reverse complement strand
AAAAGATTGCAGCAGTTTTGAAAAAAGAAACTAATGTAAAAAAGCTATAATAAAAGTACAAGGTTAAGCATTAAGTAAATTAAAGAACAAAGTTACAACAGAAAGGAGATGGCAAAGAAGTTCGCATAAGAAATGAAAAAACTCAGCAGCAGAAAAAGCATATAATATAAATACAGACAAGGAGGTGAGGAAATGAACCCATTAATGATAATGATGGCACTGCAAGCAACGAATGCAGTATTGAATATTTTAGATGACGACAAATAAATAATATTGTAAAAAAGAAAGAAGGTGAAGAAATGGTTATAAGGCCGGTTCCCGATATTTGGGATATATTGGATATTCTGACAGACTAATAAAACAATGGATAAATAAATACGCAGGAGAAATGAAAAGAGGTGGAACAAGAAAAGATGTAAGATATAGATGTAAACAAGGAGGTGAAGAAATGACAGATGAAATGGTTATGATAAGAATAGAAATTATTGAATGATTTAGTTACTGATAAATTAAGAAGAAAGAAGGTGAGAGTTTTTGAAGCTAATAATAAGATGGTAAGAAGTGTAAAAAGAAATTTGTAAGGAGGTGAGGGAATGAATCCGGGAATGATTCTGCTGGCACTGGAAGCAGCAAATGTAGTATTGAATATTTTGGATGATGATAGAGACGACAGATAAGTAGCATTGTAAAAAAGAAAGAAGGTGAAGAAAATGTTTTGGAATCCGACGTGGGATAAAATTATGAAAAAAATAGTAAAGTGGTAAAAAGAACAGAATGAAAATGAAAGGAGTGAGAAAAATGATGATGCTCAGATGGCCGATTATAGTGTTTTAAAAAGCTAAGGAAAGAAGAAAAAGACAAATGAAAAAAGAGCGAAAAATAAGCAGCTGCGTAAGATGTAAGAAACGCAGCTGCATTTTTATTTTAGGGAAGCTGTTAGTGAAAAATAGGTAGTAAAAAAACATAACGGTAAACCGTTATGTTTTAAGGAAATAAGCATAGATGATAAAACTGGAAAGCAAAATTAAATACCGCACGCGGCAATCACAGTTGTAATAGCAGGCCCCGGAAGCATGATTTTTACTGGGCGTATAAGGGCATTTTGGCAAACCGTAAATATGTTCGGTACTTTTTTCTGTAAAAATGTGCTTTTATCACAGATTTATAGACTGGAAATGCTCATAAATGCAGTCTGCATCGGCGTTTTGGGAATTTGGCAAATCTCAGAGCTGCTTTCCGGCAAATAACTAAAGCTGTTCGTAATAATTAAATATAAAAATCCCGCAAGCAGGTAAAAGTAAAAAGGATACGAACAGAGTTATTAATATTACTATGCTTTAAGTATACTATGAGTTTTATGTATGGTCAAGGCAAAGAAAAAACAATTGTTATGTATAGCTTGTAATATTAATTATTTTAATATAAGGATAAAATAATAGCGGAAGTCAAAAAATTGTAAAAATACTCTTGAAACTTAAAACATATATAAAGGGAAAAACGTTACAATGCAGAAATATAAATATAATATGGTTAATTAATATCGGTATCATGAAAATGTATTAGAAACCGGTGATTGGGAGGATTAAAATATGGGTAATATGGTTGCTGCTGTTTTACTTGACACACGGTCTATTCAAAAATATGTTTTTGGATGTAATGAACTGAAAACCAATGTAGGTGCTTCCTATATAGTTGATAAAATTTTTGAAGAATTGCTTGCGGAGAAAATTCTTAAAAAATATCGTCAAGGCGAGAATTTGGAACTTGACTGGAAAAACAATAAAACAATAAAGATGGCTGAGCATCAGGAGGTTGAATACGAAATAGCGTATATTGGCGGCGGTAATATGCTTTTACTGGTACGCCTTGTTGGTAAACCAATGGGTGAAAACCTGCAAAGATGCCGTGAAATTGTTGCTGAATGGAGTAAAGCGGTTCTTTTGTCAGCACCTGGGCTGAAAACAGGGTCTGCTGTCGGGGAATTGGATATAAGCCGCGAAGGATTTAAAGTATCGTTAGATAAACTGTATAAAAGTTTAAAAGAAAATCAGAATACAGTTTTACCGAATGTTGATTTGCCGTATGTTGGATTTACTATGGAATGCGGTGTCAGTGGCAAAACAGCGGATACCTATGATTATTCTGGAAAAAATAAAAGAATGGTTTCCGCTGAGGTAAAAGCAAAAATTAATGCTTATAACAGTGTTGCAAAGAATTTGCAGGAAGAATTGAAAAGACGGTATCCGGATAAGAAATTAAATTTTGCCAACGAATTTCAAAAAATGGGATATAAAGATGGCGAAAGTTATTTGAGTATCATACATATTGACGGTAACAATATGGGCGTGAAATTCAGTTGTTGTGAAGATATTCAGGAGCGTAAGAGCTTATCTTTGAAAATGCAGGAGAATGTTGAAAAAGCATTCGGTAAGCTTTTGGATAAAATCGTTGACGAGTATGATTCCTATAAAGAATTTTTAAAATTAGAAGAAGATGACAATGTTCAAACTCTGCCATTCAGGCCTATTATTATCGGTGGTGATGATATAACTTTTGTTTGTCCGGGCAGGTTGGGAATTGAATTAGCTAAATATTTTATAGAAGAAGTAGGAAAATATCCGCTCTTAAATGAAGAACAACATAAAAGATTTACAGAACTAGTAAATGCAAATCTCAGCGCCGGAAGCACGGCGAAAAAGTTAAATAAAAATTTGAGCTGCTGCGGTGGTGTGGCAATAGTACCGGCAAAATATCCTTTTTTCAGAGCCTATGAATTGGCTGAACAACTTTGCTCTTTGGCTAAAACCAAATCCAGGCAAAATGATGACAGCTGGCTTGATTTTGCTATCCTGCATGGTGAAATGACACCTGAACTTGACCAGATGCGCAGGCAGGAATATAAAAATTCTTTAGGCTATAATTTGCATTCCGGCCCATATCAAGTAGTAAGCGATGATATGGTGAATTCGCTTGATGCGCTTATAGCATTATCATACCGTTTAACTGCAAGTACAGGTAAAATAAAAATTACGGATAAAAAAGTAGCGCAGAACAAAGTTAAAAAACTTCGCGAGGTTTTGTGCGGAGATCAGCATGGAGTGACGATATTCTTGGAACATGCAGAAGATGTTAAAGATATTTTACGTGAAGAAACAGGAAAAGATGTTGTAACAGCGGCAGACTTCTGGCAGACTAAAACAGGAGAAAATGTTAAATCAACAAAATTTATCGATGCTATTGAAATTATAGACTTTTTACCAATTAATTAGAAACAGGTGGAAATATGAAAGAATTAATTGTAACAGTAGAAACTTTATCACCCTTACATTTAGGAAACGGGAAAGCCAACATTATTATTGATGCTGAAATAGTACATGACGAATATGGGATGCCGTATTTCCCGGCCAAAAGATTGAAAGGATTATTATATGAAAGTGCGCTGGAATTATTTGAAATGAGTAATGGCAGTTTATTTGAATATGAAGATTTGGAGAAACTTTTTGGGCATGCTGATGACGGTGAAGCGGGATTTAAATTAAACAATTTATATTTGCCGGACTATTTTGAGAAACGCAGAGAGTGGGAATATCTTTTTGGCAAATATCACGGATTGTTTAACAGATTTAATGTGCTTGATACTTATACGTCTTTACGGTATCAGACACAGATAGACACTGATACAGGTGTTGCAAAAGACGGCACGCTCCATAATATGCGCTTAATTGATGACGGTATTGTTTTTAGCGGTACACTGGAATTATTTAGCGATAACGAAGCAGATTTTAAAATATTGGTTATGGCTGTCAAAAATCTCAGGTTTGCCGGTTATAAAAGAAATCGGGGCAATGGCCGTATAAAATGCATGCTTACGGAAAAGAAAAATTGATGCGGTTAGATGAAATTAAGTTAAGTGCGGGAATTCAAATGAGATAAACAAAATTTATAAGTGAGGATGAATATAATGTTGGAAATCAGTTATGAAATTGAAATATTGGCACCGGTCTGTTTTGCGGAACAAAATTCAGACGAGCTTTTATGTTCTACTAAAAAATATATTCCCGGGCCTTCGCTGCGTGGTGCTTTGGCTGCGGCCTATATAAAAAAGCATAAACTTGTGGATGCACATTTGAATAAAGCATTTGCGGAACTGTTTTTATCAGGGAAAGTACGTTTTTTACCTGCATATCCGCACTCTGAAGAAATATGTCTGACGAGTAAAGTTGTACCTTTATCCGTAATGGTAAATAAAGACGGTAAAAATATTGTTGACTACAGCAATGGCCAGAGTTTTGCGCCGGGATACAAGAAAATGTCTGGATTTGCTGCTTTTGATAAGGATACTCAAAAAATTACAATGCTTAATCCGAATGTACAGTTTGAATTTCATGCAGCGCGCTCAACTAATGAAGAACGCATTATAGGCAGCAGTAACAGCGGCAAGGTTTTCATATATGAGTATTTAGAACCTTTTCAGATTTTCAGCGGTTCAATAGTTATTGATGATGATTTGGATAAGGATATTTTAACAGAATTAAAGAGCTTTTCAGGTACGGTATTGGCATTGGGGCGTTCCCGCAATGCTCAGTATGGCACATGTAAATGGCAGTTAAAAGAAAAGATAGAATCAGCTGAAACAGGCATGATGGCAGATAATCTCATATTATATGCGCAGTCTGCCTATATTCCGGAATATGAATGGAACAGAGCTGATATTTTGGCCCAAACTTTAGCCGATGAGTTAAATAAAACGCTGGCTGCAAAAGGATTGAATGCACGTGTAGGTGAAGCAGAATCCATTTTTGCATCTTCGGAATCAATAGGCGGCTATGTTGGAATCTGGGGAGTAAAGCGCAGAAGTAAATCAGCGCTTTCGGCAGGTTCTTTGATGATTTATAAAGTTTATGATATGAATAAGGCTGCTGAGTCGGTTATTCTTGAGAGGCTTTTAAAAGGTTTTGGAGAAAGGATTGCAGATGGATACGGGCAGTTCCGTTTATGGCATCCGCTCAACGGTACATGGCAGAAAGCAATTGAAGTGTCTTGTATGGAATCCAGATTAAAGATTGATGCAGTACAAAAAGATGCAGTGAAGATTTTACGTGCAGAAATTATTAAAGAAATAAGGAATTCCGCACAAGAAACAGTGTCTGACGTCTATAATGCCGGGAACATCAAAAATATTTATAAAAAGATTCAGGATCTTATGGAAACCGAGAAAAGTAAAGCTGACATTATTGCTGAAATTAGTAATAAAAGTAAACACTATAAAAAGGATTTAAGCAATATATATATTGGAAGTAAATTACTTTTTGATTGTCTGGTTGAAAAGACGTCAGACGGGCCTGAATATTTAAAATATGCCAAAGGCTGGTCAATTCTTGAAAAAATGGAATTTAGCCGTGAAGATATTTTGAATTTACAAAATGATCTCGGCATTAAAGATATACCAGTATCGGATGAAGAAGTTTATAAAGAGTTCTGGTTATGGTTTATGAGACATCTTGTTAAAAGTTTGGATGATAAAAATAAAGCTGTAAATACAGTTAAAAAAGCGAAAATTACTGTTTCCGGCTACAAGGAGTGAAAAAAGTGCAAAACATGGCAACGGCAAAAATAGTAAGAAAATATATTATTAAAACTGCCATCAAAACGCATGCACCTATAAGAATAGCATCGGGAATTGATGATGGTATTACAGATATTATTGTTTTGAAGACAAAAGAAAATAAAGCTTTGATTCCGGGAAGTTCTTTGGCCGGTGTGCTTCGTGCTGCAATAGGAAAAATTTACGGCCAGGCTGCGGCAGAATTCCTTTTTGGATTTATCAACAATGAAGCAGCCGGGCATCAAAGTATGATTAATGTAGGTGATATAGTATTAAACAGCCATGAAGTTGTAAAATATGACGGCGTGGCAATAGATACTTTCAGAGGTGTAGGAAAAAGCGGGCAAAAATATGATTATGAAGCAGTTGAACGTGGCGCAGAAGGATTTTTGGAAATAGAAATTACCGTTAGACAGCGTGATTTAGCTGATGCTGTACATTATGAATTTTTGCACGATGAATTTAAACTTGGTCAGGATTTTACGGGAGAACTTGTTGCAACAATAGCTGATCTTTTAACTCAGGGCCTGAATGTAGGGTCTTTAACAGCTAAAGGTTATGGTTTAATTAAAAGTAGTCAAAATGTTAATGTGTATTGCTTTGATTTTCAAAAAACAGACGCGGTTACTGACTGGCTTAACTACATAACAGATGGAAGCACAGGAGAACCATGGTATGTTGGAAAAAATAATATGCTGAATAATACATCCGCTAAAGATTTTGTTATGGAAGCATGTTTCAGCATAAAAAATTCTCTGATTATCAGGGACTACAATGCCGTAACTGAAGAAGATGGAGATAAGAATGTAAAGCTATTGACTTCATTAAAAAGCAGAAACGATTATCTGATTCCCGGAACCAGTATAAAAGGCGTAATTCGTAATAGAGCTGCTAAAATATTATTTACTCTGAGTAATGGGAAAAACGCCAATGATTTTCTTAAAAATCTGATGGGATACGCTGAAAATAAATCTCAAAAAAGCCGTTTTTCAGTTGAAAATGTTTATTTGGATTCTTCAAAGATAATTGCTGAAGAACAGTACCGTAACAGAATTAACCGATTTACAGGAGGAACAATTTCAGGTGCTTTGTTTGCGGAAAAAGTTATAAGACAGAAAAATGAAAATGATATGACAATATGTTTGAAAGCAAAAGTCAGTGAATGTCTGCCGCAAGAAGCAGGATTGGTATTATTGGTTTTAAAAGATTTATGGCTGGGCAGACTGGCAATTGGTGGAGGAAAGGGAATTGGCAGAGGCGTTCTGATTGGACGTAAATGCAGAATTCTTTATAATGGTGAAGAATATGTTATCGATAATGAAAAATTATATGGTGACAGTGAACGGAATTTGTTAAAACTTGAAGCATATGTGACGGAACTTGTGGAATATATACAGAAGGGAGCAGTGCATTCGTAATGAGTGATTTTTTTGATAACAGTATATTAACTTGCAAAAAAATTTTATCATCAAAAACATTATGCCGGGTAGAAGTGCTTATAAAGCTTTTAAACGGCATCCGTGGAGAGTTTAAAGTAGTGGCTTATTATGATTACACTATGAAATGGGGACGTTTTTGTGATGGTGCTTTTGAATTCCCTGATGGAAAAGCGTTTTCTGAGAATTATCTTCAAGAATTGAGAATGTTCAATTCTGAAGAAGAATATTTAATAACAAAAAGCGAAAAAGGTTATAATGTACGTCACATTAAAGACGGCGCAAATGATGTTCTTACAGAAACATCTTGTGTTGATACGGTGTCCAATATTCTTGGGGATAACCAATTTGATTCTTCCTTAAAAAAAGGATTTGCTGCACTGTTTGAAAAGGGACGAAAAATAAAGCTGGTTATTCCGGTAGATTGTGACGCAGAACATTACGCACTCAAAATGCGCAGTTATATTACTTTTGATGCTAAGACAGGCCAGGCTGGTTATGAGTATTACAGGTTTTTTGATATTGTAAAAGCAAATTGAAAGGATTAAGAACTATGGGTCCATATAACAATAGAAATCAAAATAGAAGAAACAGCGGAGCTTATTATGGTTATAAGGAAGATAATCTACCAAAGGCAAGAACTCCTTATAACTTTGTGAAATTAAATAAAGATATTTTGAATACACCTTTGGGTACATATATTGTCCAGCAGGATGATGAAGCAATACTTACAGAAGAATATATGGATTTTGTCAAAAGCGAAGGTAAGTACAGCGGTTATTTTAATATTGAACTGACAAATAAAACTCCTTTGTATATTGGTAGCAAAAACGGCTTTTTTTCCGCAGCAGGGGAAGTGGTTGTGCCGGGCAGCAGTGTGCGTGGCTGTCTGAAGAATATTTTTAAAATTATTACCTGTTCTGCGTTTCGGGCGGATAAAGATAATGCTGATGTAGAAGATTCAAAGTTATATTTCAGAGATATGGCAAGTCCTTTCAAAGCGCTGAAAAAACTGTATCTTTCAAAAATGATATCGGATGATGCAAGAAAGACATTAAAAACAAAAGCAGGGCTGCTTGTAAAGGATAAAAAAGACAGATATTATATCATACCTTCTGAATATGAAGCGCAGAAGGGAAAGTATTTTAATGGTGTTAAATATGTAAATGGATATACAGGGTATAATAAAGTTGCTGTATATGTAGGAATAAATCCTACACCTCGTTTGCAAAAGAATGAACGTAAAGGCAGTGCATGTATAATCTGGCATGCTGATTATGTAGATGTCTTTACAGGCGAAATGCAAAATAAAAAAGCCTTTTACCGCTTAAAAAAACCTGACTGGAATAATAAGCTCACAGTAGATGCAGAGCTTATAGAAACGTATCGCGCAGATATAGAAAGACGTTTTAGCAGCGAAAATAAGAAAAAGGGATTATATAATCTCTTGGATACGGATATGGCTGTCAGCGGAGAAAAGCCAGTCGTGAAAAAGTTAGACGTTAATCCGTACGTGGATATTGTTAAAATTCCATATGAAAAACTTACATCAGGAAAATTTGGCAATAAACCGATATTTAAAAATTTAAGGTGTGAGGTTAACGAAGATTTACCGGAAATAAAAAATGAAGAGCAGAGATTGAAAAATTTAAAAGATAATGTTTTGGTGCCGGGAGCACGCATTAATTTTTTGGAAAATGCAAAAGAATATGTACGCATTGTTCCGTGTTTTTATACTGTGGAAAATGGCAGAGTGAAAGCTTTTGGCACGAATCCGTATTTCCGCATTCCGTATAATAAAGGCATTGCGGATCATGTTCCTGCTAACCTCAAAATAAATAAAATTGATTTTGCGGATGCGGTATTCGGTTATAGAGATAAATGGGGCGGACGAGTGTTCTTTGAGGACTTATATCTTAAAGATGGGTTGAGTGCTGCTTTTGAAAGACCTGATAAACATAAAATTTTAATGGGACCTCAACCAACATCATTTCAGTTTTATTTAGAACCAAAGGATAATGAAGCTGCTACCTGGGATGATGGAACCAATATACGTGGTTATAAATTATACTGGCATAAGAAATGCGATTGGCAAGATCGTGGAAATGCCAAAAACAGTTCGTTACAAAAAGAAATCCAGCCATTAAAGCCAGGGCATACATTTATAGGCAGGATACGCTTTGAAAATCTCTGTGAAATTGAATTAGGAGCTTTGTGCGCTTTATTTACATTAGGTGCGGAGAAGAACATTTGTTATAAAATGGGTATGGGTAAACCGCTTGGTATGGGTACAGTAAAAATTACCGGCAATCTGTTTCTGCAAGGACCTGACTATTATACGCATCTTTTTACAAAGCAAAGTACATTTGATGAATGTGCTGAACCTGCTGATATTACTGGTTTTGCCAATGCTTTTTATGAATATGTGAAAGCTGAATTGGAAAACAGCAATGTAAAGAATGAATATAAATATTATCTGGAACGCTTACAGGAACTGCGCTACATTATGTCTGTTGATAAAATTACTAATGATAAATGGAGTGAAGAAACCAAATACCTCGATATTAATGATAGGGAAGAAAAGCAGGCTTTCAGCAAACGTGCAATACTTCCGGAGATTAAAGAGGTTTGGACCGGTAAGAAATTATGATTATCGGCAGTATTGTTTTCGAAATTGAAGCATTAACCGATGGTCATCTTCCCCAAAGCCATGGCAGGCTGTTGCACGCTGCGTTTTTAAATACTGTCCGCAATATTAATCCGGTGCTTTCTGAGCATTTGCATAACAGTAATATAAAAGAATTTGCTATACGTCATTTAATCCTGAAACAAAAAGTGAATAATAACAGGTATTTTATTCAGAAAGGTGAAAGAGCATTTTTTTGTGTGAGCGGTGTTGGTGAAGATTTTATCCGGACAATTTTAGAAATGGAGCAGACGTTGTTTCATATTGCCGGTATATCTTTTATAATAAATAAAGTTTATTCTTCACAGAAGCAATTGGATATAGCAGGAATTACATCAATGGAATATTTGCTTGAAGACGTGATGCAGTTACCTGTAATGAGAAGTCTGACTTTGCAGTTTTTATCACCGACATTGTTTAGAATTGGTAATTCTGAATACGCAGCAGCTGATTCCAGATTAATTTTCGGCTCACTTGCAGAACGCTGGAATGCTTTTAGTGATGGATTTAAAATAGATACAGATGAAATAAAACAACTGGCATTAGAAGAACTTAATCCTATAAATTGGCAGGGAGAAACAAGGCGTTATAATATTACGCCGTCTCGGTGTGTTACAGGATTTGTGGGAAAATTTACATATGATTTGAGTGCTGTGCCGAAAGAAAAAAGATATATCTTTATTTTGCTTGCCGAATTTGGCCGATTTATGGGTGTTGGAAGATTAACGGCTCAGGGCTTGGGAAGTATAAAAATTAGCTATAATATTTGAAAAACGCGTTGAATACTAATGTATTCAACGCGTTTTATCTGTTAAATGATGAATTTATTTTTTCAATAATATTGCTGCGCAGAGATTCAGGGTCAATGACGGTGACACCACTGCCGAGAGAAAGAATATACTGTTCAATTTCTTCCTTATCAAAATGGTCTCTGTGAGAAAGTTCAAATTTAAAACCATTGTCTGTTTTGGAAATTTCTTTATCAAAATAAGCAAACATATAAAAGCAACGTTCAAGCACATTACGGTCATTGCTTTTGATTTTTAAAACTATTTTTTCAGAAGATGTCTTCATTTTTTCTACGTATTTATCTGCTCGTACTATTATATCTTCAGAAAAAACTTTAGGGAGAATTTCCAGTTTAGTGATGGTTTTAAAATTACTTTTAAAAGTCCAATTTTTAATTTCATTCCACATAATAAAATTAAAGTCATTAGTGCCGGCACAGTATTCTATTTTATACGGAATAGCTTCGCCCGAATATTGACGGCCGTATATATCATGGCTTTCATAATATATATATTGATGGGCTTCTAATGCTTTTATTGCTGTTTGAAACAATGATATATATTGTTCCGAAGAAAAACAAGCATCCGTTTTATCAAGCTCTTTGTTCCAGCTTATTTGCCGTATACTGTTTTGCGGAAGCGGTTGTGTCAAAATGGCTTTCTGTAATTTTTTACGTAATTCATTGCTTAAAATACCGTTTAAACGTTTGTCATTTAAAACTTCCGCAAGCCATTCTAATTCTACTGTAGTCGGTTGAACAGGGATGGGGCTGTTAATTGTCGGTACAAGTAAATTATCTTTCTGATTTACCGTAAAAAGTGCTTCTATAAGATTTTTTTCATCATTGGTAAGCATTGTATTATTACGCAGTAAATTTTCCAAATAACTTTTTCTGATGGGAACAGGAGCTTGGACATAATTATTAATTATATCTATAAGAGATTCCAGACTTTTATTTTTTAGTTCATTAAATAATTCCATAGTTTGCTAAAGCCTTCTTTCTGTCATCAATGAGTCTGGCAGCCAATTCTTGATCACAAGTTTTGCCGAGAGATACATACTTATGAAAAGTTCTGATCCATGGTGCAAATTTTACTGCATCCTGCACTTGGGCTGTATATCGGTAACAATCATCGGAAAGTTTATCTATTTTCATCCAGGCTGCTTCTTTTTCCAGCCTGTCTTTAATAAATATTACTTCTCTCGGATTATCTTCAGATGTAAAGGTAAAAATCAAATCAATGGTTTTATTGTTTGAAGTTTTACCGCTTGCTGTAACATTTAACCGGTCTTTTTCTATCAGGGTAATTGTTTGGATTTTATCAATTCTGTAGATTATACCTTGTTTTGTAATGAG
>ENA-OPMI01000529-OPMI01000529.1-human-gut-metagenome-genome-assembly--contig:-NODE-529-length-12216-cov-1.655785_pt1 | contig 12216 bp, 11 predicted proteins | sample MGYA00241523_ERZ501743 | MGnify/ENA primary metagenome ERZ501743 (study PRJEB25962, sample SAMEA2042650) | human gut metagenome | biome: human gut; feature: human-associated habitat; material: faeces... | reverse complement strand
CCCCCATCCACTGTTTAAGGGATTCATTGAGGCATCTTTAAAAAATCAGGACAAATAATAAACAGTAAATTAAAAACCTGGCTGAATAAAAACTATTAAAAAAACACATCCTGTTTACAGCAAGACAGATCACTGATCCAAAAGCTGTTTACAGGAGGTGTTTTTTTATGGAAAAATATAATTTCAAAGACAATTCTGATCTAAAAAATAATACGGCTGAAAATCGCTTTGATGACTCAGACATCCAGGCCTGCTCCGCCACCGACTGCACCGGCCTGATCCCGGCACTGCCACAGGACGAAGCAGAGGTGGAAGCATATGAGGATATTTATCCCTATATCACCAAAGCACAGAAAACGCAGAAACCATAAGATCATTTTTCTTTTACAACTGCATTTTCAAAGCAGATCTCTTTGTCTACCCATTCCTTCATATTATCATGAACGGTAACTTCCAGATTTTCTGCTTTCACATTCTTGGCATTCTTCACATAGATGCCATTGATCTTTCCTTCCTGGAAATCCGGACCGCAGCATGGGCGGAAATCATATCCTTTAATAGGATATTTGGTAGTTTTTTCCAGTTCCAGACGGATATTATTTAATGTAAGATCTTCTATAGGCGCACTGTCCTTTCCTGCAATATAAATACTGCCTTCGCCCTTGCAGCGCACATTGGTAATAGATAATCCTTTGATCTTTCCGGAAGGGATCTCATCTTTCCTGTTGATGGAAGCAATATTGATAGGCTCTGCAAAGCCCCACCAGCACTCAGACACATTTTTTGTACGGATCACACAATTATTGATCAGAACATTTTCAATATTTCCCTGGTCTCTTAACTGGAAGGAAATACCTCTGTTCGTATCATAAATACTGCAGTTATCAATGATGATATCCTTAAAATCATCTACACTTTCTGTACCGATTTTAATGGCAGCACTGGTAGATGCCAGTGTACAGCCGGAGATCACAATATCTTCACAGGGACCATAGTGATGATTTGCTTCTGTAGTCTTTAATACGATACAGTCATCTGCTGCCTCAATATGGCAGTTGCTGATACGTACATGTTTACAGTGGTCCGGGTCAATGCCATCACAGTTTGCCATCATACGGTTATTTAAAATACGGACACCGCTGATCTCCACTTCTTCACATCCAACCAGGTGAGTGGTCCAAAATCCGCTCTTTCTGATCGTTACATTCTGGATGGTCAGATGGGTACAGTGTTCCATCAGGATCAGAGGAATTCGAGGATAGAAGGCACCATCGATCTGATCTTCTCTTACCTCTCCATAATAAATTTCTTCTGAACCATCGATCACACCGCCGCCACTGATGCGTACTCCGTCTGTATCCCTGGAATAGATAAAATACTGCCGCGGTTTTCCATCATACTCGCAGTTTACAAAAGTAGGAACTTCTACCATATGGTCATGTCCCCGCTTTGCCAGCTCACTGATATACTGGTAATCATTCAGATCTTCACTGGCCTTAAGTACAGCCCCTGTTTCTACCACCAGTTCTACATGACTTTTTAATACGATGGAACCGGAAAGATAGGTGTGACCTCCTTCCATTATAACTACACCACCGCCCTGCTCACTGCACAGGTCAATGGCTTTCTGTATAACATGGGCATCATTGGTCTTTCCATCACCTGCTGCCCCCAGCTCCATAACACGATATCCCATTTTGCCTTTGCCTCCTTAAAATAAGATCATAAATCATATGATTTTATTTTCCATTTTTATCCAAAATAGTCAATCCGAAAAACCGTGTCGTTCTGCCACATTTCCGTGTTTTCACAATTTTACGGTTTTTTCCATTTATAAACTGCTTAGTGTCCCAAAGAAGTAATATAATCCGTAGGCGTCATTCCCGTCTGCTTTTTAAACAGCTGTGAAAAATACTGGGGATTGTTTCCACAGCCTACCTGCTCCGCTACATTTTTTACCGGTTCCTCCGGATTTTTTGCGATCAGTTCCTTGGCCTTTCCAATACGCATTTTTGTAAGATACTGGGAAAATTTCTGTCCGGTTTCTTTGTAAAATTTCTTGCTTACATAATCTACATTCATAAATAAATAATTTTCAGCGATCCATTTTAGCGTAAGGGCCGAATCCTGAAGGTGCTGCTCCACATAGACATAGATCTGGGATACCATAGGTGAAACTGTCTCTTCTCCTTCTTTTAAACTTACCAGGTCCCGGAATTTGTCAGAGATCATCGTTCTTAAAGGATCCAGATCTTCTTCTTTTTCCATCTTAGTCAGCCACTGGGCCAAATCTACAGTGGAAAACGTCTGAAAATCCGAAGCCATTTTCAAAAACAGATTTCCTGCCAGCTGCTTTAAAAAGTCTATATTATCAATACTGTTTAACAGTTCCACCGCCTGATCCGTCTTTTCCCGGTTGCCCTTCTGAATCTGCTGATACAGAACACGGATCTGATCAATGACCCAGTTATAATTACAGATAGCTGTAATATGAAAATGGTTTATGTAATAGATCATGCTGTAACGCAGAAGTTTTCCTGTTACCTGGGTAAGAAGTGTCTTTAAAGAAGAATAATTCTCCTCCCGGATCTCTGTTGTGATCTTCTGCCCCTCCGGTGAAAGCTGCTGCAAAAACACATGAAGATCGTCACAGGCTTTACCTGCATTCTGCATAAACAGCACCAGGGTATTTTTTACATACATTCCATACAGAATGGTCTGGGGCATTTTTTCTTCCATATATGCTTTCAACTGCTGTAAAAAAGACGGCAGACCCTGAAATTCCAGATAATACACATAAAACAGACGGTAGGCTACAAAATGAAAATCCAGATACTGTTCATAGGGAGAAATGATCTCCTCCAGCGTCATTTTTTCATCCAGACAGTCATTGATGATACTGGAAAGTACACTGTGGAACATTCCATCATAGAGAACGAACTGCTGCTGGAGCATTTTCCGTTCTCTGGCCTGTTTTTCATGATCTTTCCGGCACTGTTCAATACACTCCAGGATCTGTGTTTCATTACATGGTTTTAAAAGATAATGGCGGATACCATAGCTCATGGCTTCCTTGGCATACTCAAACTCCCCATAACCGGATAAAATAATAAACTGGATCTGCAGGTCAGTCTGACGGATTTTGCGTATCAGTTCCAAGCCTCCCATACCTGGCATACGGATATCCGTAAGTACGATATCCGGTGACTCATCCAGGATCATATCATAGGCTTCGATCCCATTTTTACAAAGTCCGATCACTTCAATGTCATGTTTTTTCCAGTCAATAATATTAAAGATCGTCTCTCGTATAATACGCTCATCATCTGCAATCAGTAATTTCAGCATGTCTCTTCTTCCTTCCGAAACGGCATTTTGATTGTTGCCACTGCAAAATCATGTTCATTTGATAATGTAAGTCCATACTCTTCCCCAAATAAAAGCCGGATCCTCTGGTCGATATTTAACAGACCAATTCCAAACCCATGAGGGCTTCTGCTTTTATTTTTTAATTTTTCCAGCAATTCCTCTTCAAAATTGGAACCTTCATTTCTCACCTGGATCGTAAGAACTCCCTCTTTTACCTCTGCCTGCAAATAAATATGACACACCTCCGTCATTTCTTCCATGCCATAGTGAATGGCATTTTCTACCAGAGGCTGAATGGTAAGAGGCGGGATCATTCCCTCTTTTGCTTTCTCATCTGTGATCACCTTAAACTCCAGCCGTTCCTCAAACCGGATCTTCTGGATGGTGATATAAGAGTCTACCAGTTCCAGTTCATAGGCCAGTGTTACCAGGGTCTTCTGGCTGGAAAGGGAAACTCTTAAAAGATTTCCCAGAGACTCTACCATCTGGGAGATCACTTCATTTCCCATGGCTTTCGCTCTCCAGTTAATCGTTTCCAGTGTATTATACAGAAAATGGGGGCTGATCTGGGAACGCAGCGCCTTTAACTGCGCATCCTTTGCCAGGATCTCATTTACATAATTGACCTTTACCAGATTTTGGATCCTTAATGCCATCTGATGAAACTGATGGTGCAAAGCGCCGATCTCATTAGGCTGTGATCCGTAATCCTCTTCCTCCGGTTCCAGTTCCAGCTCATTCTGGGTAAACAGTTTCATTTTCTGGATCAGGGCATCAAACTGGCGGATGATCCCCCGGATCAGACGACTGGAAAGATACCAGATAAACAAAATCCCAACCAGAAAGATCATAAATGTAGTCTGCATGGAAACGGTAAGCGCGCCTGCAACTTCATCAAAGGGCGCCAGTGTCACATAACTGTACTGATAATGGGGAAGCGTTCCTTTCACGGCAAAATATTTATGACCATCATAAGAAACGATCTTATAGGTAGTAAAAGGATCTGTAATCAGCTCCTCCGCCCTCTGATCCGTTAAAGAAGAGGAAGCATAGATCAGGCTTCCGCTCTGATTGGCGATCACCACTTTCTGATCCTTATACTGGGAAGCAAAACGGACTGCCTCAGATACTACCTGTTCCAGGTCCAGGCCGATCACCATATTTCCCAAAGGCTCCAAAGACATGTTCCGGATCTGACGTACATTCCTGCTGAGAAGCATATAAGGCTGCCTGGTAGCATGGGTCCAGGTAACTGCTCCCTCTTTCTCATAACCGTTCTGTATTGCTGCATCTAACAAAAAACCGGGTGTCCGCTTTAACGTGACCCAGTTGGTACAGTTCACATATTCCCCGTTTTTGCTGTAAACAGCTGCATAAGCAATGCCATTGGACCGGAAAAGAGTTGCGTATTCTGTAAGGGCATTATTAATGGTACGGTTATATTCTGTGATCGCCGGCGCGTCTTCCGGTGACGGAAGATCTGACAGACAATCCTGAATAGAAGAAGAACCAAGGATCAGATTAGAAATATATTCTGCATTTTCCATTTTCTGGGAAATCTGAGCTGATGTCACGGAAAGTCTGGATGCCATAGAGTCAAAAAGAAGCTTATTATAGGCATTTGTATACAGCCGGTACCCAAACACAGCACATAACAGCATGGTCACACTGTTAAAAAGCACTATGGTAAGGATCTTATATTTTAAAGACCAGTGCCTGAACCGGCCAATTAATATGCGTATATTTTTTTTCATATATTTCCCGTTTCTTCCTTAATTATTGTATATCTCCTGACATTCACATTATACTTTTTTTCAAAAATAATTCAATTCTGCACAAAAAAGAAGTCGGTTTTTTGAACGAACTGCTCCGTTTTAACTATTAAGAACAAAAAAATTATGCGCTATAATGTGGAACATAAACAAGCAGATATCCTTTCGGACCACGAAAGGATCCAATTTCAAGGAGGTTACAATATTATGAAAAAGAAATTAGCAGTCCTTCTTACTGCAGCTCTTGCCGCTGCATCTTTAACCGCCTGCGGCGTATCTTCTTCCTCAGGCAGCTCTGACACCAGCGCAGCTGATACAAACACTTCCCAGTCTGCACAGTCAGATGGCGGCAGCAGTGATTCCTCCAGCCTGGTTATGGCATGGTGGGGAAATCAGACCAGAAATGAACGTACCCAGAAGATCCTGGACATGTACAGCGAAGAAAATCCTGGTGTTACCATTGACGGACAGTTCTCCGAATTCAACGACTACTGGAACAAACTGGCAACCGCAGCAGCAGGACATTCCATGCCAGACATCGTTCAGATGGACTACAAATATTTACAGCAGTATGTAAACAACAATCTGTTAGTTGATCTTACTCCTTACATTGAGGACGGAACCATTGATACAGCAAGCTGCAACCAGGATGTTTTAAACTCCGGTAAGGTTGGAGATGGCTTATATGCACTGTGCAATGGTATCAATGCACCAGCTCTGTTATACAACAAGACTTTACTTGATGAAAACGGTATCACTGTAAAAGACAACATGACCATGGATGAGTTCATCGCTCTTTCCAGGGAAATCGAAGAAAAAACCGGTTACAAGACCAACCTTTGCTACAACCAGAACGAGCAGTTCTTAGAGTACTTCCTTCGTGCAGATGACATTGTTCTGTACCAGGATGGAAAAATGGGCGGAGAGTCCGCTGAACCATATGTAAACTTCTTCAAACTGTATGAAGATGGTATTAAAGATGGCTGGGTCGTTGATCCTTCTGTATTTGCAGAGCGTACCATCGGTTCTGTTGAACAGGATCCATTAGTATATGGTTCCAGTCCTGAGACCATGTCCTGGTGCTCTTTCTCCTACTCCAACCAGTTAACTGCGATCAAGAACGCAGCTCCGGAAGGCACTGAGATTGGTATCACCACCTGGCCATCTGCAGATCCTGAAAAATCTGACTACTTAAAGCCAAGCCAGTTCTTCGCTATCTCTGCTGACTCCAAAAATCCTGCAGAAGCAGCAAAGATCTTAAACTACATCACAAACTCTGCAGACTGCAACAATGTACTTCTTGCTGAACGTGGAATCCCGCTGTCCAGTGATGTAGCAGAAGCTATTTCTTCTAACCTGGATGAAAGCAGCCAGCAGGTAATTGACTTCATCTACAATGTTGTAGATCCTCACTCTTCACAGGTAAATCCACCAAGTGCTGATGGTTCCAGTGAAGTAAACGATCTGATCAACAAACTGGAAGAGCAGGTATGCTACGGACAGCTGTCCGCAGAAGATGCAGGCGCACAGCTCTTTGAGCAGGGCAACTCCATTATGGCTTCCAAAGCTTCCAAGTAAACGTATCTACTTTTATTGATTACTCTCTTTTTAATTACCATATCCTTTTATAATTCAGGGCGGTCCTCCCGCCCTGAACCATTGTAAACTATCTTTTATCCCAAGACATCCAAAAACAGGAGGTTTGACATGAAAACCATTCGCAGCTTGTTTAACCGGGAAGATACAGCAGGCATCATGTTTACTCTTCCCTTTACCCTGGGCTTTCTCTTCTTTATGATCGTTCCCATGGGCATTTCCCTTTATTATTCCTTTTGCAAATATAATATTTTGTCCCCGCCTGTTTTTACAGGTCTTGATAACTTTAAAAATATGATCGCTGATGGTACTTTTTTACAGACCATCAAAGTTACTTTCTTCTTTGCTTTTGTATCTGTTCCTTTAAAGCTGATCTTCGCTTTACTGGTTGCAATGCTCCTGTTAAAAAACACCAAAATGTCCGGTATTTACAGAGCAGCTTACTATCTGCCTTCCATTATCGGAGGTTCTGTAGCAGTCGCTATCCTTTGGAAGCGTATGTTCGCTATGGACGGTGTTGTAAATAAACTTTTAGGTTCTATTGGTATTAAAACCAGTATTTCCTGGTTAGGTGATACAAAAACAGCCATCTGGATCCTGATCCTGTTAGCTGTATGGCAGTTTGGTTCTTCCATGCTGATCTTCTTATCTTCTTTAAAGCAGATCCCGACTTCTCTTTATGAGGCAGCCATGGTAGACGGTGCCAACCCAGTATCCCGTTTCTTTAAGATCACACTTCCTCTGCTGACACCAACTATTTTCTTTAACCTGGTTATGCAGATGATCAACGGATTTCTGGCATTTACCCAGTGCTACATCATTACACAGGGTAAGCCAATGAACTCCACTTTGCTTTACACCGTTTATATGTATCAGCAGTCATTTGAGTTTTACAACACTGGTTATGGCGCTGCCATGGCTTGGGTCATGCTGCTGATGATCGGACTGATCACCCTGTTCCTGTTTGCAACCAAGCGGTTCTGGGTATATGAAGGAGGACTGTAGACATGAAGGAAAAACGTCTGGCAGGAGCTGCGCTCTACCACATCATCATATTTGCCATTGGTATCATCATGGTCTATCCTCTGATCTGGATGGTTATGAGCTCCTTTAAGGAGACCAACACCATTTTCACAACCGCCAGTTCCCTGATCCCGGAACATTTTGTAACGGATAACTACGCAAACGGCTGGAAAGGATTTGCAAAGATCTCTTTCTCCACTTTCTTTAAAAACTCTATCTTCATCTCCGTGATCGCTACCATTGGAACCATTGCTTCCTCTGCTGTTGTAGCCTACGGTTTCGCAAGATTTAAGTTCCGTGGAAAAGGAATTTTATTTTCCGCAATGCTGTTATCCATGATGCTTCCTGCACAGGTTCTTATGATCCCGCAGTATCTGTGGTACCAGAAATTAGGCTGGGTCGGTTCTTTCCTTCCCCTGACTGTCCCATACTTCTTCGCGATCCAGGGATTTTTCGTATACCTGCTTTCCAACTTCATCGGCGGTATTCCGATCGAACTGGACGAAGCAGCAAAGATCGACGGCTGTTCCTACTGGGGCATCTTTACAAGGATCATGATCCCTCTGATCAAACCGGCAGTTGTAACCGGCTGCATCTTCTCCTTTATGTGGAGATGGGATGATTTCCTTTCCGCCCTGCTTTATATCAACAAAACCGCCATGTATCCGGTCAGCCTGGCATTAAAACTGTTCTGCGACCCAGGTTCTTCTTCCGACTACGGCGCTATGTTCGCAATGGCAAGCCTTTCCATCCTTCCATCCGTACTGATCTTCATTTTCTTCCAGAAATACCTGGTAGAAGGAATTAGTACCTCTGGTCTGAAGGGTTAAACCAAACAGATAAGCATTTCCATTTCAACCAGCAAATGCGCTGTTGGCGCATTCGGGATATGTATAATACATAAAAAAGCCCATGCAGCTGCCATTCAGGCAGCCTGCATAGGCTTTTTTCTCATTCTTTTTATTTCTCATGCATAAATCTTCCAAGGAATTCCATCGTCTGCTCTCTTTGAGGATTTGCAAAAATATCAGCCGGTGTTCCCTCTTCTACGATGACACCGTTTGCCATGTATACAACATGGGTAGATACATCTCTTGCAAATGCCATCTCATGAGTAACAATGATCATGGTCAGACCTTCTTTTGCAAGCTTGCGCATAACTTCCAGAACCTCTCCAACCATCTGGGGATCCAGCGCGGAGGTCGGCTCATCGAAGAGCAGCACATCGGGCTCCATCGCCAGCGCCCGCACGATGGCGATACGCTGCTTCTGCCCGCCGGAGAGCTGGGAGGGATAGGCGTTCGCCTTGTCCTCAAGCCCCACGCGCTTTAGAAGCTTGAGGGCCTTTTCCTCGCTCTCCTCTTCCGACTGCTTTTTGACCTTCGTGAGCGAGATCGTAATGTTTTCAAGCACCGTCAGGTTGTTGAAGAGGTTGAACTGCTGGAACACCATGCCGACCTTCTGTCGGTGCCTGTTCACATCAAAGCCCTTGCCCGTGATGTCCTCGCCCTCGAAGTAAATTTTGCCGGCGGTGGGCTGCTCCAAGAGGTTCAGGCATCGGATAAAGGTGGACTTACCGCCGCCCGAGGGACCGATGATGACGACCACGTCGCCCTTGCAGATGGTCTCGTTCAGCCCGTCGAAGACGGTCAGGCTGCCGAACTTTTTCTGCAAGTCCTTGATCTCGAACAATACGTTACCGTTCACTCTTTCTCAGCCTCCCTTCAAAGATGTTCAGGCCCTTGCCGAGGATGATATTCAGCGCCAGGTAGATGATGGCGGAGATGTAGTAGCAAGGAAGCGGGTTATAGGTAGAGGTGACCACGATGCCGTTGTTGTACATCAGATCGCCGATGCCGAGGTACTGGATGATCGAGGTCTCCTTGACCATCGTGACAAATTCATTGCCGATGGCGGGGAGAATATTTTTGACCGCCTGCGGCATCACCACGTAGCGCATGGCCTGCGCATTCGTCATGCCGCACGAGCGCGCGCCTTCCATCTGGCCCTTGTCCACCGCCTGAATGCCCGCGCGGATGATCTCGGCGACGTAGGCGGAGGAGTTGATCGAAAGCGCGATGATACACGGCAGCGCCCGCTCCAGATCGACGCCGAAGAGACTACCGGACGGATAGCTGATAAAATCGAGCTGGTAGCAAACGATGTAGAGCTGCACGAGCATCGGCGTACCGCGGATGACGGTGATATAGATGCTGGCGAACTTTTCCAGCGGCTTAAACTTGGATAGCCGCATGAAAGCGATCAGGCAGCCGAGGATCGAGCCGCAGAACACGGTGAGCAGAGAGATGAGGATGGTCGTTTGCGTCCCTCGCAGGAAGTATTGATAATAATTCGTTGCAATTTCCCAAATGTTCATGTGCTGTGGTTTCCTCTTTCGTAGGACTGACTGTGATGCTGATTGTATATTTATGTTCATAAAATGTCAATAATGAGAATAACAATTCATGTCAAGATTGCAGCACTGAATAAAGAGTCGAAATAGAGCGGCAAACGATTTGGTAAAAATATACACAAAAGTCAGCATAACTATGACGATCGAACATTCGCTGCGGCACAGTACGGAATATTTATAAGCAAACAAAAAGATTTTGCTGCATGAAAACACGCAAAAAAGAAAGGTGCCGGGCTGAAACGTTCACTGTTTCAGTCCGACACCTTTTTCATAAAAGTGCAAAAGTGCGCAAATGACCCCTGCCATCCCCAAATGGCAGGAGCCGTCTGCGTGATCGTGTGGGGCGCGCACGCGCCCTGGTATCATAAAGCCGCGGCTCTATCATCATGCGTCGTTTTCGAGCATCCGGTAGCCCACGCCGATCTCGGTGAAGATATACTCGGGCGAGGCGGGATTCTTCTCGATCTTGCGGCGGATGTTCGCCATATTCACGCGCAAAATCTGATTGTCGGCCTTGGCCTTCGGCCCCCAGATCTGCTTGATGAGATAGTCATACGTCAGCACCTTGCCAGCGTACTTGCCGAGCAGCGCCACGATCTTGAACTCGTTGAGCGTCAGGTGCACATCCTGATCGCCGATGAGCACGTGGTGCTTGTCATAGTCGATGGTCAGGTCCTTGACGGTGAACTTGCCCGACTGCGCGATCTCGTTGTTGTCGAGCGGCGTGCGCGTGTGACGGATGGCCGTGCGGATGCGCGCGAGCAGCTCGCTCGTGCCGAACGGCTTTTCGATGTAGTCGTCCGCGCCGAGGTCGAGCGCCATGACCTTGTCATGCTCGTGCGTGCGCGCCGAAACGACGATGATCGGCAGGCTCGACCACGAACGAACCTCCTTGAGGATGTTCATCCCGTCCATGTCGGGAAGCCCCAGGTCGAGAATGATGAGATCGGGGCAGTGCGAGGTGATCATCGAGACCGCCTCGGCACCCGTCTGCGCCACCAGCACGTCGAAGTCGTTCGCGGTGAGAACCGTCGAAATAAAGTTGCTGATGTTCTGCTCGTCTTCCACCACGAGCACTTTATCCTTCAATTTCACTGTTGATGCCCTCCTCCAGCGGCAGATAGAAGCGGAAGCACGCTCCGCCCGAATCTAAGTTTTCTGCGGTCATCGTGCCGTCGTGCGCCTTGACGATGGTGTAGCACACGGAAAGGCCGATGCCCATGTTTTTCTTCATATCAAAGTTGTTGTGCGACACGCCGGAAAGCCCGCCGTTAAAAATCGTCGAGAGCCTCTCCTTCGGGATGCCAACGCCGTTGTCACTGATGGCAAAGCAGGCGTTTGTCCCCTCGCGTGAGAGGCAGACGCGGATCTGCGTGACGTTTCCGCCGTGAATGGCGGCGTTTTCCAGCAGGTTCATAATGACCTGACGGATCAGCGTCGCGTCCATCGGCACCATCAGCACCTCGTCCGGCACCTCGATTGAGACATGGATCGCGGGGAAGCGCTTGGTGAACTTGCTGACCGAGACACCGACGATCTCCTCGGCCGCCTCACAGTCCTTTTCGATCTTTGCCTGTCCGCCGCTCATGCGCGTAATGGACAGGAGATTTTCGACCATGCGGATGAGCCACTGCGCGTCCTCGTTCACGTCTTCCAAAAGGCGGCGCTTCTGCTCGGGAGAAAACGAATCCTCGTTTTCAAGGATCGCGGCGGTGTTGCCGACGATGCTCGTCAGCGGTGTGCGGATATCGTGCGACATCGCGCGCAGGAGATTGGCGCGCACGGCTTCCTTTTCTGTTTCGATGCGCAGCCGCTCCTGCTTTTTGATCTGCGTGTTCATCGCGCTGATCATCATGGACACCGTCAGCATCGCAAGGAAGGTAAACGGGTAGCCGGTGATCGTGAAGTTGAATTCCCAGTAGGGATATGTAAACACGTAGTTGACGAACAGCACACCGGAGACAGCGCTGAATATCCCCCAGAAATAGCCCTCCGTCCAGCGCGAGATGGTCGCGACCGCCAGCACGAAGATGAGGTTCACGT
>ENA-OPMI01000516-OPMI01000516.1-human-gut-metagenome-genome-assembly--contig:-NODE-516-length-12449-cov-1.485154_pt1 | contig 12449 bp, 8 predicted proteins | sample MGYA00241523_ERZ501743 | MGnify/ENA primary metagenome ERZ501743 (study PRJEB25962, sample SAMEA2042650) | human gut metagenome | biome: human gut; feature: human-associated habitat; material: faeces... | reverse complement strand
TGCCATATTCTGAATAACCTTAAACAGCTGCACGCCAAACAGATTCATAATTGCCAGCAATGCAAAAATTACGGTTACAATAATGTTTTTCATTAACGGCGTGCTTAACTCCGGCATAATGCCGCCCAAAGCAGTTGCAAAGCCAACGCCCATGGTAGAAAACGCAATAATGCGGGTAATCCACGTTAAAAAGCCAACCTCGTAGCCGATAAAATTGCCAAAAGCCTCTTTGGCATAAATGTATGGGCCGCCGTTATCTTTAAACAGCCCGCTGGCTTCAGCAAAGCAAAAAGTCATTGCCAATACCAGCAGCATATCAAACAAAAGTACACCAAGGCTTGCCGGGCCGATAATGCTCATGGCGTTGTTAGGCAAAAGAAAAATGCCCGAGCCGATAATGCTGTTAATACCGAAAAGCACTATCGTCCAAAAGCCCATTTTACCTTTACTCATAGTAACTTCTCCCTTATTTTAAATTAAACTTTATTTTTTAGATGCGGCAACCCTGTCGATAAAACCGGCAAAAATTCTGCGCATTTCGGGGTGCTCCTGCCACATATTTTCCGGGTGCCACTGCACGGCAACAATCTGGCTGCCTTCGGCGCTTTCAATTGCTTCAATAACTCCGTCCGGAGCTTTGGCCGTAACTTTTAAGCCTTCGCCAACTTTTTTAATGCCCTGATGATGGCGGGAATTTACATACGCTTTGCCGCCCAGCGCTTCATACAGGCAGCTGCCTTCTTCCACCGTTACATGGTGAGTAGGATAGCAGCCGTTTGCACCCTGAGAATGGCGGATATAAGCGTCAGGGTTCTGCGTTGCCAAGTCCTGATATACGCTGCCGCCCATCATAATATTAATAAACTGGCAGCCGCGGCAAATGCCGAAAATAGGCTTACCTGCCTTGTAGAAGGCCTTGAAAATTTCTGCTTCGAACACATCGCGTTTGTAATTTGTCATACCGATATGCATCCATGGTTCTTCGCCGAAAAATGAAGGGTCTGCATCCGGCCCGCCGGGAATAATCAGCGCATCGAACATCTCTGCATAATCTTCGCCTTTGGCACCCGGAACATCCGGCAGCACAATGGGCAGCGCGCCCAGCTCGTTAATAATATCAACCAGCCCGCGTGCGGTAAACGGCGCGCGCACAAGGTTAGTTACATCACTGGCGTACGGGTAAGTATCGGCAGTAATGGCAATACGTAATTTAGACATATAAACCTCCTGAAATTAAAACATTTTGCTGAAACAATAATTACAGCAAAAACTATTATACCGCAAAATTATAAAAAATTGAATTTGTTGGAAGAGATTTTGATATGAAATTTTTAGTTTTGAAATTCCACTGAATAAGAAATCAAAATCTCACTGAATGAATTTTGCAAATTTCACTGAATGAATTTGCGTAATTTCACTGAATAGGCTATACTATACATGGGTGATAATATATGAATAAAAATTTTTATAAGCCGCGCATAATAGATAAACAGGTCAAAGAATATCTAAATACCTTTGGAGCAATCTGCATCGAAGGCCCTAAATGGTGTGGTAAAACATGGACTTCTTCTTACCACTGCAACAGCGAATTTTATTTAGCTGACCCTGCCGGTAATTTTCAAAACAGAAAATTAGCAGAAATTTCCCCGGATACAATTTTAGATGGTGCCACCCCGCGCCTAATTGACGAATGGCAGGAATACCCTCCATTATGGGATGCCGTCCGCCATAAAGTAGACCAGACAAACCAAAAAGGACAATTTATTCTCACCGGTTCTGCTACGCCAAACCACAAAGGCATACTGCACAGCGGAGCAGGACGTATTGGAAAACTGCGTATGCGCCCGATGAGCTTGTATGAATCCGGTGATTCTCCCGGACATATTTCATTAGAAACTTTATGCCAAGGTAAATTAACACCTACTATTACCGGCGAAGTTAACTTAAAAGACATAATAACATTCATTATTCGCGGCGGCTGGCCGGGAAGCTTGGATTTACCTGTAAAACAAGCCGCACTATTGCCGCAGCAATATTTGCAAGCTGTATTGGATGATGATGTTTACCGCATTGACGATGTAAAAAGGAATACGCAAAAAATGCGCTTATTGCTTATGTCGTTAGCGCGCAACGAAAGCACAACAGCGACAAACACGCTGTTAAAATCGGATATAAAAGAAAAAGACGGGCAAGATATTGACGCCAACACAGTAACAGCATATTTGGATATTTTTAAACGGTTATTTTTAACGGATAACCAAGCGCCATTTGCGCCTAACGTGCGTTCATCGGTACGTGTAAAGCAGGCAGAAAAGCGACATTTGGCAGACCCTTCACTTGCTTGCGCCCTGCTTAAGCTGACACCGGCAGCACTTTTAAACGATTTGGAAACGCTCGGTTTTATGTTTGAAGCATTATGCGAAAGAGATTTACGCATTTATGCTGAATCCTTCGGGGCGAATTTATATCACTACCAAGATTATAAGAACAGAGAAATTGACGCTGTAATAGAATTGCCGGACGGAAACTGGTGCGCCTTTGAAATAAAGCTTGGTGCAAACCAAATCGACCAAGCCGCAGAAAGTTTGCTGAAAATTAAACAAGAATTTGAGGAAGATAAAAAATCCGTACCGCCATCAGTTTTATGCGTAATATGCGGATTAAGTAATGCAGCATACAAACGTGAAGACGGCGTATTTGTTGTACCAATAACGGCGTTGAGAAGTTAAAAGTATTATAATAACAAAATAGCCTGAAATGTTTCTGATAGTTTACTTAAACTTTAAAATACATTTCAGGCTGTTTTTTTGTATTGTTATTCCATATAAAATTTAATTTGCGTCATTAACGGTATCACAATAATCTTTGGTTCTTTCACGCAAATATTGCTGCACATCGTCGCCAGTGCAGTGTTCTGCTTCCAGCAGCTGCTGAGTTTGCGTTTTCACATCAGCAGGTTTAACAGGAGAAGGTTTGCTTTGTTCTTTTGCAGCAGGTTTAGGCTTGCTTATATGCCTGATAGGTTTTGCAGGTGCCTCGGTATTATGATATTCGCTGAAATTAATATCATCAGGATAATCTATAAACAGTTCTGCCTTTTTGCCATTGTTTATTACTTCTATTACTTTTTTGTCAGGATAAAATGCTTTTAAATTTCCTGTCTGCAACTTGGAATATTCCGCAAAAAATTTCTTTAATACAGATAAATCATTCTGCTCTATATTTCTTTTAACAGGAGATTTTTTTATTAAAGCAAATAAACTTTGCAGTAAATCTTGTTCCGAGCGATTTTTGTATAACGCAAGAACCTGTATTTCACTTTTAGCAGATAAAGAAGCCGCATTGACAACCATATTCCAATAGCTGTTTAAAGAATCAATATCTACCGGATATTCTTCTTCGCCTTTAAACGGCATTAAATATATTTCACCATTTTCTTCACTAAAAGTATAAACAACTTTCCTGTTATTGATTTCAGCAAATTCTAAAATAAAGCGCTGCAAAATTTATTTCATTCCTTCCTGTTTAATTTTATCAATGGCATTTTCTATAAATAATTTTGTTTTATCTACATTTTCGCCCTTTTGCCATATATTCAAATCAAAATTGTCAGAACTTATGCGCAGATTATTGATATTAACATTCTGCGCATCCGCAATTTTTTTCATGGCTTCTGTAAGCGGCAATCCAACAGCCAGCTTTTCTATTAGCTGCCCATTAGTTTTGCCGGCATACACTTCTTCAGCGTATTTTTTTATCGCTTGCTGGCCCTGCTCAATATTGATTTTAGTTTCGGCAATTTTTTTGCCAAGCCCCATACTTTTAATATTTTTTACTTTAATATTTACATTTAATGGTCGATTAATTATATCAATCGAATCATAAAAATAAATAGGTAAAGCCATTTTTTTACTCCTTCAAATATGCTGCCACCTGCGCCTCATTCATTTTGTTAATAGCTTTCAAAGATTTGCTGTAAATATTTTTAGCTACATATTTATCATCCGTACTACAGATTTCCATTATTGCCAGCCTTGATTCAAAATCAGCATCATCTTTTTCTGGATACACACCTTTTAAAGAAGCAAGCAAAGCAGCTCTTACCTTGTCTACTTCTGACGGGCTAAGTTTGCCATTTAAATAATCACTAAACGCAACACTATTATACCCCAAATTTTTATATGCCGCAATGATAGCTTCTGCTTCTTTGGTGTCCATAGCGCTTCTGCCAATTTCCATAAGGAAATCCGGTTCAATAGCAATATCATATTTTTTACCAACTTCTTCTGCAAGAGTGTTTATAGCAATAGCCTCATAGAAATATTTTCTTTCTGATAATTTTGCCTGGTCAATTTCTTCATCAGGAATTTGCTGTTTTAAATACTCATAATATTCATTAAACGATTCAAATTCGTCAGATTTTTTCCAATCGTCATGATTTTCAGCTTCTTCAATCCTGTAGCCCATTTCATCTGTTCTTTCATCTTCCAAACCGCCAAGCAGGTTACGCAATACCTCCTCAATTTTTCTTTTTATTAATTCTGCCACAACCGGTCCAAGTACTGGACCCAACACACCGCAGGCAATAGTAACCAAAGGTCCCAGTATATTCATTGCCGCTGCAGCAATAACAGTTTTTGCTACAGTTTTACATACCGAAACAGCCGCACTAAATGCACTGCCGATGGCACTTGCAACCGTAGATATTGCACCGCCTACAAATTCCGCAACTCCTCCTACTACATCACATGCAAAATCCCAAACATCACCCAAAATTCCCATTATAAAACCTCCTTAAATTATATTGTTATATTAGTTTTTTTAATTAAAACATACCACAAATTACTCAAGTTAGCTTCATCATTAAACAGCTCTTTAAAAAACTGTTTATATTTACTATAAAGGCCTTCGTCAAAAGCTTTATTCAAGTTCCAGTAAAAATACAATACAAATAATTCTTCCGAGCTTGCCGTTATTGATTTTTTTACATATTTTCTAAAAGTTTTAATTTCATCTTTTGTTAATGGCATATGCGATTTAATCTTACGGTAATAGCCCAACACCAAATCGCTGCTTTGCAGATGCAAGTATTTAGTTACATCGTCCAAAGTAACATCTTCTTTATGCTCTAACCCGCGCAAAACGCCGCGCTTATAAGTATCAAGATAATACTGCTTAGCAAGCACAGAAATTTCCTCCGGTGTAACTTCCGGTATGCCAGTAGTTTTGGTTTTTGCGGTTACCTGCACCTGTATCGCCTTGCTCAACCCCTGTGTAAAAACCACAGCCCTGCCGGGGACCAGGTTGGAAAGAAACTCTTTCTGCTCTTTTTCTAATGCCATTGTATTGCCGATAATGTCTTTATCATCCTGTGCAAAAATTTTATGTACTATCTTGGTATTGGTATTCTTTAAAACTTCCGGCGTCATCTTGCTCGGTATCTGGTCAACAATTATTAATGATTCCCTATACTTGCGCACTTCTGCAAGCATATCGGCAAAAACCTCAACGCCCTGTTTTTTATTCATGCTGTCGCCAGGCGCGTAGTTGCTTAACAATCTATGCGCTTCTTCAACCAGCGTTATATGCTGAAAACCCGGGTCTTGCCTGTGTTTATATTTTAAAGCTTCCAAAAGATTGGTAAGTATAAAGCCCATAATCAAAGATTTTTCCGTGCCGTTTTTAATTTCTTCCAGTTCAATTACAACTTTTTTATCAAGCAAATCTAAAAAGTTAACAGAACGGCAATTATTAAGCATCATACCTTTGGCACCAACAAGCAACCCCTGCAATCTCGCCCTAATGGAACCAAGATAATCATCTTTTAATCTCTGGTCAAAGCCCTGGCTTAAAACAATATCTTCTGTTGCTTTAACAAAATCCGATAAAGTCGGAAAAGCATAAACACCGTCGGCAAAAGGATTTACTTCTTCATCATAATCAGGCGGATTCCACGAATTATCGCCAATATTCCAGCCTTTGTCTTCATAAGCCTTATAAATTGCAGCTTCTAATATTTGCGGTATCGCGGCGTCCATATCAAAAGATGCTTCCATGGTGGCTTTAAGCATATCCGCCCTTGAAGTTATTGCTTCACCCGGTATAAGTTCAAACGGATTTAAATAAAACGGCGCTATATCCTGCCTACCCGGCGTAAAAACAATCAATTCCGGGCAAATCCCTTTAAGAACGCGGTATTCGGTTTTAGCAGGTTCAATAACCAAAAACGGCAATTCCGAATCCAATAGGATATTCTGGCAGGTAGTGGTTTTTCCGCTGCCGGTTACACCGGCAACAAAAACATGCTTATCCAAATTAGTTTTATCAAGCGAGAAAGTAATATTCTTTTCTTCGCCGCACTGCACAAGCTTGCCAATCTCAATTTTATTATCCTCATCAATATTGCCTGTTACATTTAAACCAAAATCAACTTCTTTGCGCAGGCTAAGGCCGATTACCTCTTTGCGCGGCAAACCGGTAACAACCGACACCTCGTTAGAAGCCAGCCAGTTAGCACAGTATACTATATTGCAGTTTACGCAATGCGATAATGCCGATGCGGCCCTGTCATCAATCTCGGCATCAAATTTTGCTGCCGGTATTTGAAAATTCTTCAAAGCGTTGCAGCATTCAGCATGCTCTTTTAAGTTAAGCTCGTAAAACGACAGCGCGTTTTGGTTGCCTTTTTCTCCGCAAAATAACGATATAGCAGAATTACCCGCCCTGTATAATGCAGCCCTGTTATCATCGCTAAATAGATAGATACAAGTTTTAAACAGGCCTTTGCCGCATCCTTCATCTAAACGCGGCAAAAGAATTTTATCAATATATTCTATCCAATAAGCGGCGTTTTTGCTGCCAACTTCTAATTGTTCCGTATAGTTAGTATTGGTTGCTTTGTTAGAAGATTTGCCGCACGATTTATTGCTGCTGTAATTTTCGGAACAGCTTTTATTTTTATTATCAGATATACTTTGATTAGCTCCGTTTGAGTGAGCCGTAGAAACGCTTTCTGCATATGAATTAGAATATGAATTACTTGTACCGGAGCTTGCTGATTTTGATTTATCATCGCTTACATCTTCACTCGAACTTTGCCCGCTATCGTGCCTGTCATAATTTCCACTGGAATCTGTTTCAGATTCACTTTTGCTAATTCTCTTACTAAAATTCGACTGTGCACTTTCATTTTCAGATTTACTTGCCTGAATCTGATGTGACTCATCTTTTCTTTCATCATGCGTGGTATTTTCCGTTTTTGTCACGGTTGTTCCGTCAGAATGCTGCGTGCTTTTGCCTGCCTGCCGCCCAACAGAAAAGCTTGAGCTTGTTACTGTGCTGCTCATATTGACAGTGCTTTTTTGCATATTATATTTTGTTAACGGCATTAAAGCGTCGTACACATCATACAAATCCTGCCTTATCTGGTCGGTATCGGCAAAAGTGCACGGATGCGCTATAACCACAAAACCAAAACGCTCGCCCAGCATAACGTCTATCAAGCGGTCAACCCCCTGGAAGCCCTCGTTATTGCTGTCCGATTCTTTAGTTAAACCCGGCACGCCTTCCAAAATGCCAAACCTTTTAGCGTTTTGCAGGCGCTCAAGAATAGCCGGTTTTTCGTCAGCGTCCACAAGCTTAACCATACTGCCGCGGAAATTGCCTTTAATACTTGGTTCAAGCATTTCCGCAGCAATTTCGTATGCCGAAAACGTATTTTGCGTCTGAAAAAACTTATCAGCTGCTACGCCAAAATAAAAATCCACATTGTCTTTCTCGCCTAAAATCATATAAATAAAATTATAGCCTTCAAGCCCGCGGAAAGTGCCCAAAATATTTTCTACCGCTTCTTTGCGCGGAGCTTTTTCTTCAAATGTAATTTCTTTAATATGATATAAAAACAAGTCTTTCGAAGTTAATTTTAAATTTTTGCCAAGCCAGGTCCTGCGGCTGTTAAAAACAGTTGTATTAGAATGTTTTTCCAAAAAATCCAATACTTCCCCGCCATATTCTTTGGCTTCGTTTAATTGCTGCATAGCTAATCCCTCCGGGTGTTATTCTTCCAAAGTCTGCGAATAAATTTTATGCGGCCACGTGTTTTCGTTAAAGCTGCTTATTTCATCTTCCTCGGCAACCGTATACTGAATTTTATCGGGCGCGGTTTTGCGAATATAAATATTCGCGTCTTCGGATACTTCGTCGCTGTCGATGCTGCAAAATACCCTGCTAACCTTAGCGGCAGGCAAATTTCCTTCCAAAGCTTTAGGTTCAGATGTGTAGAACAAATCAAAATCTTCTTCGTCCGCCCAGGTAAATTTCTCCCATTTATTATAGCCAACGCCCCAGCCGATAACGGGTTTAAAGTTTTCGTTATGGTCGCTTACGCCGAGTAAATAACGGAACTGAACCTCGTTGTTGGCATCATTATTTTTATTGACAATTTTTACATCCCTTGCGCCTTTGCGGCTGCGCAGAAGCCCAAATACAACACCGGTTTTGCCGGTATGTATTTTATCAAAATCCATATCCAAATTTACCGGTTTTTCATCGCCGGTTTTCTCTGCAAATTCTCTACCGCTCCCATTCATATCGGCAATTAATTGATTTCTTTTAATATCTCTTAAACTTTGGCGCTTAACTTCCTGCGCTTCAATTTTGTAAGCCGCGCCTAACGGCAAATGCAGAACAAAACATTTATCGGTAGATTTGCTCTTACCGTCATTTACTAAAATAGTTTCTGCAATGGCTGCTTCTTCCTGTTTAATATATTTTTCAAACAGTTCTTTAACTACCGGCGATTTGCTGGAATTGCCTGCTAAAAATATATGCACAGGCAATTTAATGTTTTTATCTTTAAATGCCTTGCGGAACGCAGTAAAGAAGTTCTGCACGCCGCTTTCTATTTGGGCTTTAATAATATTTTCAAGTTTGTTTACATTAACTTTAAGCGGTACTTCTACAAGCTCGCCCTTGTTGGTTAAAAACTTTTTAGAATAGCTTTCGCGGGTAAATTTTGCTTTATAATCACCCTTGCGTTCCCATACCGGGCGCAGTTCTTCGGCAAGCCTTCTGCTGTTAAGGTATGCCTGTTGAGAGCCTTCTCCCTTACCGTAAATTAACGTTTCCGCACCGCTGAACAGCTCGCCCTTAGGCGGCAAAACAAACGGTATTTGCTTTTCGCGCATTGCTTTTAAATTATCTTTATACACTTCGTATGCCAACAGCAGCAAAATGTTTTCGCCACCTAAATATACATCGCCGCCGCTGCCGAACTGTGTAATTTTATATTTGCTTCTTCCGTCTTCGGGTATTTCTTCAATGCCAAAGTCAAAATCGGTTGTGCCGCCGCCAAAATCGAATACGCCGTAGCATGCGCTTTCGCCAGTAGCTTCAGGCTGCAACTTAAATTCCTGCAAAGCGCTAATGGCATAGGCAGCAGGCTCGCTGGCGCCGGCATAAATTTTAAAGTTTTTCATCACTGCTTCATCTTTAAGCAAGGCAAAAGGCAATGCCTTTTTTAAGCCGCGTTCAAAACTTTTAAGCAGTTTGTCGCGCACTGCAAGTTCATAATTTACCGGGAAAGATAAAACATAGTGCATATAAATGCCGTTATTCATATTATTGATATAAAGTCCGAGATAATAGGCGTAAATTTCAATCGGGTCAAAATCGCCGTCTTTAAGCTCTTGATAGGGTTTAATTTCTATTGTTTTGCCTTTTTTATCGCATAACATTAAACGGCGTTTTTTATCAATAGCCCACTGTTTTAATTCGCTGAAAACAGAATAATAGTTAGTCTTTTCATCTTTATCATCCATAATGGCTTCAGCCGCCTGATGCGAAACCGTAAGCTGTTCCCATTCGGTAAATGGGCGCCCTGCCCTGGCTTTATAATTTTTAACAAAGCCTGCCAAATCCCTTAATTCTATAACTGTTGGGTTTTCGTAATCTTCCAGCTCCGGCGCTTTGGTAAAATCGCCTTCACCGACGCGCAGCAGGCGTGCTTCGTTTTTAAAGCAGGCAACAACAGTGCTTTTAGTGCCAAAGTCAATGCCGCACACGCCGTTTTTAATAACATCCATTTGCGGAGGGCGCGCTATAAAATGCTCTGTTTCCGGCACATTAATTTCAATGGCGTCAGCATCTGCCGGTTCAGCCAATTCCCAATGGCCTAAATTTAAATCTGTCAGCTGCTTTTCCGTATACGGGGATATATTGGCGCGTTTATAATCACATTCCAATAAATTCTTTTTAAAAAATGTAAAATCACTTAAATCTTTTTTGCCGCTTACAATATCGTTATAAATTTCATTGAAATTAAAATCGTAATAATTGTTCTCATCATAAAATTCAGACGCAAATTTGCCGCTTAAAACATCCTGCTTAAAGCTTTCCTTATCAAAATATAAGCTTGCTTTATTACCTTTAATATAGGGTTCTAACAAATCATAATTTTCGCAAAACATTTTGTAATCATTTTCTGTTTCCTCGTCTAAACCATCAGGAATTAAATTATTTTTTAACCAAAGTTTAACACTCTCATGTGGTGTAGAATTAGAATTGCTACTTTTTAGACTTGAAACCAATATTACCAATACATTCCTTGTACTCCAATACGGTACATCATAATTACTATTACGATCAGCTATAATATTATTTTCTAGTAAAAATCTATAATAATGAGAACCAGCATAAAGTATACTATCTACATCTTTTTTTATAACAGGATTTGAAATATTTATTTGAAAGCTTTTTATAAATTCTTCTTGTTTAGGTACTCTAAATATAAAACTACCTATTTTTTTATCTATGTTATCGTAAAAAGCATCTACCGAACTGCTGCTTCCATAAAAATTATACATTTCCTTGCTAAACAAAAGGCTTTGTTCTCTATCATACCAAACCGGCAAATTTTTCATTTCAACAAAGCGCTGTCCAGCAATATTAACAGCAGATACAACTACCGAACTAAATATATGTTCTAACCCATCACAGCTTTTTGTTAATTCGTTCTTCAACACTTCTTTTAAAACAGCCTGTGTTAAATATACTTTGTTTAATTCAGTAGTTATATCAGTGCGCAAACTATGCTTAATTTCTGGCTTTACTACAGTATTTTTCATATTTGTTTTACTCTCCTCATTCACTGCTTGATTTTGCATATCTTTAAAATAATGTTTAGTCTTTTTTAATGCCATTTAAACCACTCCCATTCTTTATTCTACGTGCACAATAGTTTTGCGTATATTTTCGTTGTTATAAATATTGCTGAAACCCGGCAATATTACTTTGCGTACTTTGCCCTGCACCCTGCTGTCCGCATCCAGCCGGTGTATTTTTTTATCATAATCGTCGCCTGTTTTTACGCCATCAATTTTGTAAACGGTTTCTATTTTGGCATTGTTGGCAAGCCGCAAAAAGTATTCAAAAATTTTCCACAGCAAATATGCCATTTGGGTGTTGTTTTTTAAATTGCGGTCAACCTCGTCCCATATCTTCTCCAGCGAAGCATCTTTGGCGCCGCCGCAAATAAAAGCTTCAAAGTTTTCTGCGGGGAACACACTTTTTAAAATTTGCTTTTCGCTTGCTTCTAATTGCAAAAACTCAGTATATAAGGCCCAGCCTTCGCCAAAACGCAGTTTTAACTGTTCGCTTTCTTCTGCAAGTTTTTGTTCAAGCGCTTTTATTTTGCTGTTTTGGCTTTCAAACTGCTGCTGCAAGGTTTCATTTTGGCGCTGTAAGTCAGCTTTACCGTTTTCGATGTGTGCTTTTTCTTTATTTAGTAAAGCTATCTTATCTTCAAGGTATTTGTTTTCTGCAAGCAGCTGCCCGTAATTTTCATCTAATTTTTTATATTCAGCGGCAGTTTCACTTGCTTCTATATTATATTTTTCTATTGCGTTATTTAAAAATTCTGCCTGGCTTTTTAAATTTTTGTTTGTTTCTGTTAAAGCCGTTATTTCTGTTTGCAGCTGTTCAATTTTTAATTTAAGTTCAGTAACCTCCTGCCGGTTATCCTGTTTTAAAGCCGCATCATAAAAGCTGGAGTTATCAGCATTTTTATGGCTAATAACTATTTTTAAAATTTTGTCAATTACTTCCGGCTCATCTAAAAGCTCCAAAAATTCTTTTGTTTTCACTGCATAACCACTCCTTGCTGACGCAGTTTTTGTTACCTATAAATATATTATAAACCATAACATAGCCAATTATTGTCAATACTCACTTATAAAATTCATTTCAAAAAAATCATATATTTATAAGCACTTAATTTTATTCTAATATTATAATTATATCACAACTGATAAATTTTGTTGGAAGTAAACTTTACAGATAATTAAAAATTTACTAAATTATTCTCTTTTTACTACATGAATCATAACAATATAATATTTTATCTACAAATTAACCCACAAAACAAAAAAGCCTTCGGGATTTTCTCTCGAAGG
>ENA-OPMI01000507-OPMI01000507.1-human-gut-metagenome-genome-assembly--contig:-NODE-507-length-12672-cov-1.466910_pt1 | contig 12672 bp, 10 predicted proteins | sample MGYA00241523_ERZ501743 | MGnify/ENA primary metagenome ERZ501743 (study PRJEB25962, sample SAMEA2042650) | human gut metagenome | biome: human gut; feature: human-associated habitat; material: faeces... | reverse complement strand
CGCCTGGCAGTGGGATCTAAAGCCCATGCACTGATCATCAAGGGAGATAAGGCGCAGCAGGCAGCAGGCACGCCGGAAGAAAAAGAAAAGATCCGGGAAGAGATCAACGAAGAAATGGCAGCTATGTTAAAGAAAGAGACAGGAAATACACTGAATAAGGTGTTATTTGAGCTGAGTGCTTCTATGAAAAATGCCTTTTCAAGATCAGATGCATAAAAATTAGTAGGAAGCGCCCTGGGATATGTAAAAAGCATGTTCCAGGGCGCTTTTTATGTTCCGGGGTACATTCATTTTTCAGACTTCAATTTGCAAAAATCATACATTTCCTATACATTTTCCTGGTAGTAGATTTTACATGGCTTTTTTATACTAAAACCATGATCAGAATAAAAAATAACAAAAAGTAATATAAAAGAAAGGGAATGGATATGAAAAAGAGAAGAATTGCAGCAGGACTTTTAGCAGGTGTACTGGTGATCGGGGGACAGCAGGTATGGGCTGCTACCACACATTACAATGACTCATCTGTAACCGGCGGATCTGAACAGTGGCAGAAGTGGGTAGCAGACTGGAACCAGACAGCTACAGATTTTACAAAGGTATCATTAACACCTGGCGGCGCAGCTTCCGAACTGAATTTTGCATGGTACAGTGAAGGAAACGATCCAACACCTGTTGTTTATTTTGGAACAGATAAGGATGATCTTAAAGCCTGTTCAGGAACTGCAAGCAGTGTAGATCCATCTCTTACAGGTGGAAAACCTTACAGCTACAACTATGTAACTGTAAACGGTCTGAAAGAAAACACTACTTATTATTATTCTGTAGAAAAGAGCGGTGTGAGAACTCCTGCGGAAGTTTATAAAACAGGAAGTTTTGAAAATGTAAAGATCCTTTATGTAGGCGACCCGCAGGTAGGTGCTTCTAAGGGACAGCCTCAGGGAGAAGGAAAATTAAGTGCTGACTCCGGCGCTGCCAATACAGCAGCCCGCAATGACGGTTTTGCATGGGACCGTACACTGGATGCAGCTTTAGCACAGAACCCGGATCTGAATTTTGTGATCTCTGCCGGTGACCAGGTAAATAAAACAGGAAAGCCAAAGGAAGAAGAGTATGCAGCTTATCTTTCCGCAGATGCTTTAAAGAGCCTTCCGGTAGCAACTACCATTGGAAACCACGACTCTTTAAACAAAGATTACAGCTATCATTTTAACAATCCAAATCCGACTGATCTGGGAATGACAGAAGCAGGAGGAGATTATTACTACAGCTATGGACCTGGCCTTTTCATTGTATTAAATACAAACAACTACAATGTAGCAGAACATGAGCAGGCCATTCAGAAAGCAGTTGCAAACTTCCCGGATACCAAATGGCGTATCGTGACCATCCATCAGGATATCTACGGCTCCGGCCTGGATCACTCTGATACAGACGGTATGATCCTTCGTACCCAGTTGACACCTGTATTTGACAAGTATGATATTGACGTAGTCCTTCAGGGACATGACCATACCTACAGCCGTTCCAAAATCCTCTATGGAGATGGAAAGTCACATGGCTCTTATGAATTCAGACTGGATGAAACAGGTCTGGACTATGACTGGGATCATGCTTACAACAACAATACAGGGGAGAGTATTACTTTAAATCCTCTTTCATCTGATACAGCTGCTGTAGAAGCAAAAGATGCTTTTACAGCAGACAATAAGTGCTATACCATTGAAAGCTCCGGCAAATCCGTTGTGACCAACCCCAAGGGAACCCTTTATATGACAGCAAACTCCGCTTCCGGTTCCAAGTATTATGAGCTTATCAATTCACAGCAGGATTACATTGAAGTAAGAAGCCAGAACTGGCTGCCAAGCTACTCTGTGATCGATCTGACAAAGGATGATTTCAAGATCACTACTTACCAGATCACAGATGAAGGAAAGGTAGAAAATATTGATAATACCTTTACCATTCACAAGACCGTAAACAGATAAGCCCAAAGCCGGCAATAAAAGGTATAAAAAAGATATAAAAAGACATAAAAGATCAAATTCCGTCCCGCGAAAGCTGCAAAAAGCCTTGCGGGACGTTGATCGGATAGATCGAGGCAGTAAAAATGGATCAGGCACTGAAAAAACAGGTAAAAAAGTACGCAGTTATGACAGTGATCATGGTGATCATGGCACTGGCAGTGGTAAAACTGAATAACGTAACTAAGACACAGCTGGTCAACCGCACAGGGCAGACTTTTGAGACAGGAAAAGTGGTCCGTATCCTGGAAGACAACATTCAGGAAGACGGAATGCGTGTGGGGCAGCAGACTGTAGTCGTAAAGATGACGAGTGGAGTGAAAAAGGGACAGGAACTTACAACTACCAGCAGTGCAGGCTATCTTTTTGGTGCAGCCTGCAAAGTGGGAATGCGGGTAGTGGTTCTCCAGAGCGTTGCAGGAAATTCAGTGATCACAAGCGTTTATTCCATGGACCGGAAAGAGGTAATGATCGGTTTTGTGGTACTTTATCTGCTGGCATTGTGCCTGGTAGGCGGTCTGCAGGGCGTAAAAGGTGCTCTGGGACTGATCTTTACCTTTGGAGCCATTCTTTTTATTTATCTTCCCGTAGTCTATATGGGATATTCACCTTTCTGGACAGCCGTATTTATATGTGCCATTACCACCGCAGTGACCATGTACCTTATAGGCGGTGCTTCTGAAAAAACAGTCTGTGCAGTCCTTGGGACCATATCAGGAGTCCTTATTGCCGGGATCACAGCTACTGTATTTTCCAGATTATCAGGGATCACAGGGTGGAATGTATCAGATATAGAAAGTCTTCTTACTCTTTATGAGACCAATGATATACAGGTAGGCGGACTCTTATTTTCCGGTCTTCTGATCAGTACCTTAGGGGCAGTTATGGACGTAGCTATGTCTATTTCCAGTGCCATGAAAGAGATTTATGACCAGAACCACCAGATTACCCGCATGCAGCTGGTGAAAGCAGGAATGAGAGTGGGCCGTGATATGATGGGAACAGATTCCAATACGCTGATCCTTGCTTTTGCAGGCAGCAGTATTTCCATGCTGATCATGGATTATGCCTATCATCTTCCTTATCTTCAGATTATTAATTCCAATAACATCGGTATCGCTTTGATGCAGGGACTTTCAGGAAGTTTCGGTATCGTATTAAGTGTTCCGGCTACAGTGGCATTCGCCGCATGGATCTATACAGGAAGAAAATAAGATAGATCATTTTGTTTAAATTATTTTTTATATATCGTTGCCCTTTGAAACCGATAGGGAAGTAGCATATTCTTTTAAGATCTCCACATAGTCTCTTGCATGCTGGGAAAGGTATTTCTTTTTCTGGTATGCTACAATGGTTGTGGTAAGAACCGGTTTCTGGCCAATGGAGAAGCAGCATCCTTCCGGGAAAAACCGGGATTCTTCCCGAAAATAACTTTCCGGTGCAAAAGCAGCTCCCAGTCCCTGAATCGCAAGGCGGATGGACATGGCACTGTTTCTGGTGTGAAGGAGTACCGTTGGCTCCATAGAGTATTCTTTAAATAAAGACTGTGCGATACCACCGGTATTCTGGTCCGGGTATAACAGGATAAAATTTTCTTTTTCAAGCATTTTCAAGTCCAGCCATGGGTGGCGAAAGCCTTCCTTTGGCTGGGCTTTTTCACATAAGGGGTGGTTTTTATTTAAGACCAGTACGATCTCTTCTTCTCTTAATATCTGATAATCCATATTTTCCGGAAATTTATGTACATTATAGATCGTCAGGTCAATGGAGTTGTCCTCCAGGCTGTTTTCCGCAACGAAATTAATAGCTTCCATAATGTTTAAGGTAACATAAGGATAGCGCTTGTGAAAGCCCATAAGGGATGGCTCGATGAGAGTAGTACCCATCATAATGGGTGCGGCAATATTTAAGCGTCCCTTTTCCTGGTGGGCAATGTCATCAAATTCCTGGCTCCACTGGTCCCCAAAGGCGGCAATGCGCTCTGCGTAGTAGAGATAGCGCTCCCCCATGTAAGTGGGATAGTAGTGGTTTTCCCTGCGGTCAAATAAGGGAGCGCCCAGGCGTTCTTCCAGGTTTTTTAAATATTTGCTTAAAGAGGGCTGGGAAATATACAGGGATTCTGCGGCTTTTCCAATGCTCTGGTGTTTTGCAATGGCAAGAATATAGCGGGCTTCTTTTAATTCCATAGGTGTCCTTTCCAAATTTATATTATAGCTTTACTGCATAAAAATTATAGAAAATATATATTTGACTTATAGTATACCACTTTCTATAATGTATGTGAAATATATAAGTACATTTCATTAAGAAATAAATATTTATTATGTATGCTAATTAATATTTATCAGAGAGGAGAAACAAAAACAATGAAAAAGAGCAGTGCATGGTTTATGCTCACACCGGGACTGGTGATCCTGTTTTTATTTCTGGCGATCCCGCTGCTTCGGGTATTGTTTCCAAGTATCTTTTCCGGAGCATATCCCTTTGATGCCTATGTGGGATTTTTCCAGGATGAGTATTACAGGAAAATCTTTATCCGTACTGTAAAGATCGCAGTGATCACTACCTTTGTCTGCATGGTGGGCGGTATCCCAACCGCTTATTTTATCAGCCGGTGCAGCAAGAAATGGAGAGGGATCCTCCTTGCAGCTTCCATTTTCCCAATGATGACCAACTCTGTAATACGAAGCTTTGCATGGATCAATATCCTGGGAAGCAACGGCATTATCAACAAAGTGCTGGTTGGACTGGGAGTGGTGCCAAAGCCATTAAAACTGCTGTATACAGACTTTTCCATTATCATTGGTTCTGTGTATCTGTTTCTTCCTCTGATGATCGTAACAGTAGCAGGTGTTATGGAAAATATTGACGATGACATGATGGAAGCAGCCTTAAGTCTTGGGGCAGCCCGTATGGAAGCTTTTATGAAGGTGATCTTTCCTATGAGTCTTCCGGGTATCATCGTAGGAGGCATCCTGGTATTTACCGGAACACTGACTGCTTATACAACGCCTCAGTTATTGGGAGGCAACTCCAACATGGTAATGGCGACCCTGATCTATCAGCGTGCCATGTCCGTCAGTGACTGGACCGGTGCTTCTGTGATCGCGCTGATCATGATCGTTGTAACACTGGCTGTGATCCGGGGCTTTAATGCTCTGGCAGCTAAACTGGACCGGAGAGGTGAGAATTATGCGTAAAAATAAACTTTTGACCATATGGGCAGTGCTGGTATTTGCGTTTCTTGCTATTCCTCTGCTGATCATTACAGTAACAGCCTTTGGAGGCGGCAGCGCCATTACATTTCCCATTGAGTCTTTTTCATTAAAATGGTTTGCCAATGTATTCGCTTTAAAATCCTTCCGCCGGTCCTTTATCACCAGCCTGGAAGTGGCATTTCTGGCAACTTTTATCTCCCTTTTGGTTGGTATTCCCGCAGCCTATGCCCTGGCAAGATCCGGCATGAAAGGGAGAGGACTTTTAAAATCCATTTTCCTGTCACCTACCATTGTGCCAGGTATCGTTATCGGCTTTATCATGTACCAGTGCCTGATATTAACTTTAAGGATCCCTGTATTTACAGGACTTTTGGCAGGTCATTTCATGGTAACACTGCCATATGTGATCCGTGTGGTAGGTTCTTCCATGGAGCAGTTTGATTTTTCTATTGAAGAAGCAGCCTGGAGTCTTGGATGTCCGAAGACCGCCGCTTTCTTTAAGGTAGTGCTTCCAAATGTAACAAGCGGTATTTCTTCCGCGTTTATGCTGGCATTTATCAATTCCTTTAATAATATCCCGGTATCCATGTTTTTATCAGGTCCTGGCGTGTCCACCTTCCCGTCAACCCTGATGAATTACATTGAGTACAACTATGATCCTACAGTTTCTGCTGTATCCGTACTTTTAATGGCAGCGACGGTTATCATCATGGTCGTTGTAGACCGTACACTGGGTATTGCAGCTCTGGCAAAATAAGTTACAGGTTATAACAGCGCCGGTCAGGCGGATAAAGGAGAAAATGAAAATGGCATTTATGAGTTTAAAGGATATTGATGTTAGTTACGATAAGAAAAAACAGATCTTAAAGGGCTTAAACCTGGATGTGGAAAAAGGAGAGCTGGTGTCTTTACTTGGTCCCAGCGGCTGCGGAAAATCTACCACTCTTCGTGTAGTAGCAGGTTTTATTGATCCACAGGGCGGAAGCTTTTTACTGGATGGGGAAGATATGACAAAGGTTCCGGTCCACAAGAGAAATTTCGGACTGGTATTTCAGAGTTATGCATTATTCCCGCATCTTTCCGTGTATGATAACGTGGCTTTTGGCCTTCGCACCAGAAAAATGGATAAGGAACTGATCGATAAAAAGGTAAAGGATATTTTGGAAGTATGCGGCCTTAGCGACCTGGCAAACCGCTTCCCAAGACAGATGTCAGGTGGCCAGAGACAGAGAGTGGCCTTAGCCCGTTCCTTAGTTATTGAGCCAAAGCTTCTTTTATTAGATGAGCCGTTATCCAATCTGGATGCAAAGCTGCGTCTTTCCATGCGTGTGGAAATCAAGCGCCTGCAGAAAAAGTTAGGTATCACAACTTTATTTGTAACCCATGATCAGGAAGAATGTTTCTCTATTTCCGATAAAGTGGCAGTTATGAATGGTGGTGTTATCGAACAGTATGACACACCGGAAAATATCTATCGCAGACCTGCAACGGAGTTTGTAGCACGTTTTATTGGATTTGAGAATTTCCTGGATGTAGAGAAAAAGGCAGATCATTTATATGTTCTCTCAGATGGAACTGCATTTAAGACAGCCATGGATTTAGACGGCGGGGAATATGCGGCAACCATCCGCCCGGATGATATCCGTCTGGCAGATGATAAGTTTTCCGAAAATGTACTGAGCGGCAAAGTAGGTGTTCGCACCTTCCTTGGAAAGAGTTATCAGTATGAAGTAGAGACAGCAGCCGGTGTTTTAAAGGTAAATATGGGTACAGACCATGTATTTAAAGAGGGCGATATGCTCCGTCTGTATCTTCCAGAGGATAAGCTGATCCTGGTGAGAAGATAAATACAAGATTAAGTAAGATCCGGCATTAAAAAGCATTTACGTAAAAATCTTTATAAATCTTTATATAAAAGGAGAATTATTATGAAAAAGAGATTAGCAGTAGTACTTTGTGCAGCAATGATGTTATCTGCATGCGGCGGCGCATCCACCTCCGATAAGACAGCAGATACCAAGGGACAGACAGCAGCAGACTCCAAGGCAGATGCTACGGAAGGCTCTAAGGGAGATGGAAAGCTGGTCCTTTCTACTTACGGACTGAGCGAAGATATTTCTGAAGATGAAGTATATACTCCTTTTGAGCAGGAATTTGGCTGCGAGATCGTAACAGAAACAGGCGGTACCAACGACCGTTATACCAAGCTGGCAGCAGACAGCGAGTCTTCTATTGATGTGATCGAACTTTCTCAGGCTATGACTGCAAAGGGCGCAGATGAGGGACTTTTCGATACCATTGACTTAAGCAAGATTCCGAATGCAGAAAACCTGATCCCGGCTGCAAAAGAGCTGGCTGAAAATGGACAGGGTATTCCTTACACCATCAACAGCATCGGTATCATCTACAATCCGGAACTGACCGGCTTTGAGATCAAGAGTTTTGATGATCTGTGGGACTCCCGCCTGGAAGGTATGGTTTCTATTCCTGAGATCACAACTACTTTTGGACCGGCTATGGTTTATGTAGCAGGTGACCATGCAGGTACTCCTGTAGCAGAGGATGAAGGAAAAGCAGCTTTTGAAGCACTGGCTGAGTTAAAACCAAACCTTGTTAAGACTTATACAAAGTCTTCTGACCTGATCAATATGTTTACTTCTGGTGAAGTAGCAGCAGCTGTTGTAGGTGATTTCGGTGTTCCTACTATTGTAGCAGCAAACCCGGATCTGGTATATGTAACTCCAGAGGAAACTTACGCAAACTTCAATACCATTAACATTACCAAGAACTGCAAGAACAAAGATCTGGCTTATGAGTACTTAAACTATCGCATCAGCCCTGAACTGCAGACAAAGACTGGTAAGGCATTAAATGAGGCTCCTACCAACAAGGAAGTTACCTTTACTGAGGAAGAAGCAAAGGATATGACCTACGGCGAGACTGCTGACAACGCAAAGATCGTAGATTATTCTTTCGTAAACCCGATCTTAAACAACTGGATCGACCAGTGGAACAGAACGATCAACAACTAATAACGAGGAATTTTATATGAGACCCGATTTCATTCTGAAAAATGTCATGGTCTATCAGACCTTCAGACAGTGTTTTGAAAAGCGGGATGTGGCAGTTGCAGGGGAAAAGTTTTATTGCGTTTCCCCTGCAATTGTTTATCCTGGGGTAAAGACCATTGACGCCCAGGGAAAATATATGATCCCGGGGTTTATAGACATCCACATGCACATTGAAAGTTCTATGACAACTCCTGTGGAATTTTCCAGGACCACACTTCCCTATGGAGTGACTACCGTTGTAGCAGATGCCCATGAGATCGCCAATGTATTTGGCATGGAAGGCATAAAAAGCTTTATGAGCCAGAAAACGGAGCAGGATATTTTCTGGGCGATCCCTTCCAGTGTACCGGCTACCAATGAAGAACTGGAGACACCGGGAGCTGCTCTTTATCCTGAGGATGCGAAGAAAATGGCTTCGGATTCGGGGGTTCTCTGTTTGGGAGAGATTATGAATTTTAAGGATCTCAGTGCTGACGGGTACAGTAAGACCAGGGAAATGATCCGGCTTTGCAAAGAAGAGGCGCCGTTGATGCGCATTGAGGGTCATTGCCCGGGACTTTCGGGAGAGGATCTGAACCGCTTTATCTATGAGGGCGTAGATGCGGACCATACCCAGCAGACCCCGCAGTCGGTATTGGAAAAAACGGATCTTGGCATGTTTCTGGAGCTGCAGCTTAAGTCTTTGCGGCCTGAGGTGGTAAAGGTGGTCTGCGAAAATCAGCTGTATGAAAATGTAGCTCTGGTGACAGATGATACCATGGCAGATAAGCTGGTAAAGAGCCAGTTAAACGGGATCGTAAAGGCAGCCATTGAGGCTGGGATGCCTGTAGAAAAGGCAATTTACTGTGCTACCTGGACACCTGCAAGGCGGATGCATTTAGATGACCGTGGTATGATCGCACCGGGAAAGATCGCTGATTTTGCTCTTTTGGAGTCTCTTAAGGACATGCAGCCGGTTATGGTATTTAAAAAGGGATGCTGTGTGTATGAAAAGGGTGCGTTGGAGAAAGGGCAGGCAGATATGCAGGCGGAAATTCAGGAACAAAGGTCCCTTTCTGTGGGAGATTTTCCAGAGCATTTTTATCATTCGGTCCAGTGCCGGGAGGCTGAAAAAGAGGATTTTCAGATCAAAGCGGAAGATCCGTCAGCTGCATTTGCAGAAGTAAATGTGATAAAAATATCAGATTTTGGTACGGCTACCACACCGGTTAAAAAGAGATTATCCATTAAAAATGGAAATATCTGCTGGAAGGAAGCAGGACTTTCCCTGGCAGTGGTTTATGAGCGATATGGGAAAAATGGAAATGTTGCCAAAGCACTGGTGGAAGGTACTTTTAAGGAGCCGGGAGCAGCAGCTACTACCTGGTCCCATGACAGCCACAATCTTCTTGTAATGGGAAATAATGAGGAAGATATGGAACTTGCCCAGAAACGGGTGAGAGAGCTTCAGGGGGGCTATGTGGTGTATGCCGGCGGAAAGCTGGCGGCCCAGGCCCCTCTTCCTATAGGCGGTATTTTATCGGATCAGCCTGTTTCTGTGTTAGGCAAACAGCTGGGACAGGTGCGAAAGGCCATGGAAGATCTGGGCTATGACAACAACAATGTGATCATGTCCATGTCTACTTTATGTCTTCCTGTATCCCCAAGACTGAAGCTGACGGATTTCGGGCTGTTAGAGGTGAAGGGCCAGGAGAAAGTGCCTCTGATCCAAACTTATTTTGATAAAAACGGAATGAGGATCTGAAAGTGAAAACGATCATTCAAAATGGAATTGTAGTGACCATGGACCAGCAGATGCAAGTGTGGGATCATGGTTATGTGATAATAGATGGAACAAAAATCGTGGAAGCAGGGCCGGAGAGTGAACTGGAATTAAAAAAAGCGGCTCTGGCCCGGGTGGGAGAAAACTGGCAGGAAAAGGATGCATGCAGAGGCATCATTATGCCGGGAATGGTCAATACCCACAGCCACTTAGGGATGATCCCGTTCAGGGGACTGGGAGATGACTGCAAGGACCGCCTGCGGGTATTTCTGCTTCCTATGGAGTCTCAGGCAGTGGATGCCGAACTGGCAGCAGCATCTGCCAGATACGGTATCTGTGAACTGCTTCTTTCCGGTGTGACCACAGTTCTTGATATGTATTATTTTGAAGAAAAAGTAGCACATATCATGGATCAGATGGGAATACGTGGAATTGCGGGGGAGACCGTAATGGAAGATGCTACCTGTGACGCCTCCTGTGCAGAGGAAGCGCTGGAACGGGGCCGGGACCTGATCCGGGCTTACAGAAACCACCCAAGAGTGAAAGGGGCGCTGACTCCTCATGGAACCACTACCTGCAGCGGGGAACATATGAAAATGGCTCTGGAAGAAGATCTTAAGGGAAATACGGTATTTACACTCCATACTGCGGAAATGGATTACGAAATGACGTATCTGGCAGAAAAATACCAGATGACACCGGTGGAGTATCTGAATTCTTTTGAACTTTTGGGAGCGCATACGCTGACTGCCCACAGTATCCGCCTGACAGAAGCCGACTGCAGGCTGTTAGCAGAAACGAAAACCAATGTTGCCCACTGTATCGGTTCCAACACCAAGGCAGCCAAAGGAGTAGCGCCGGTGGCTCTGCTTCGCAGCCTGGGGGTAAATGTAGGTCTGGGCACAGACGGACCAGCCAGCGGAAACACTCTGGATCTGTTTACCCAGATGCGTATGTGTGAAAATTTCCACAAAAACACCTTAAAAGACCGAAGTGCTTTTCCTGCAAAAGAGATCGTGAAAATGGCGACAATTGAGGGAGCCAAAGCTTTGGGATTGGGAGATGTGACCGGTTCCCTGGAACCTGGAAAAGAGGCTGATCTGGTAATCATAGAAACCGACTCCCCCAACATGTTCCCCATATACGATCCCTACTCCACCCTGGTCTACAGCGCCTTCGCCTCCAATGTACGGGATGTGTATGTAGCCGGAGAATGCCTGGTAGAAGAAAAACGGCTGGTAAAAGAAGATCTGGCAGATATCCGTATGGCTCTGAAAGAGAAAATGGAACGGACGAAATTTAAAGAAATGAAGGCTCTGACCTGATGGGTTGGAGTCTTTTTCTATGATAGAATAGCAAAAAGCCGCCTGTTTTGGCGGCTTTTAGTATGTTTATGGTTGTATTTACTTGCTTAATACGGATACAAATTCCACTTTCTTATCAATCGCATCCCCGATTACACCAATGGTCTTTCCCATGGTGAAAGCTGCTGCTACTGTACCAATTCCAAGACCGGAGATATGTCCAAGGCAGAGGAAGGTCATGCAGGCGGTAATAAAAAGACAGGTTACGTCAAAGGTGATCTTGACTTTGGAATAAGGCTTTTTAATGATCTCGGAGAGATCTCTTGGGAACAGGTCGGTTGGGATGACCGGGAGTTTGCAGCGGTTGGAAAGGGCGATACCGAAGCAGAGGATCAGATAGCTTGCCACAAAGTAGAACACCCGAAGGGGAATGGTAAGCGGCAGTGTGTTGATCCAGATCTCATGAATATCTACCATTTTTCCAAAGGCAAAACCGGCTACGAAACTAAATAGGTAGCTGGGAACAAAACGTTTTTTTAAGATCATCAGGCTTAAAACAAGAAGTCCCTGGAAAATATAGGTCCAGGTGCCAAGGGTCAAAGCCGGAAATACAAGGGAAAATGCGTAGGGGACGCTGGAAATAGCGGAAATGCCGGAGCCGGAGCGCAGCATTAAAACAACGCCCATGCTGTTGATGAGGATAACGATCAGCAGGGCAAGTTCTCCGCGGAGGGTGACTTTTTTCTGATTCATAATGATTACTCTCTTTTCTTTTTGTAAATTGATGAAAGTTAAAAAATATGTACATTCACAAAGTTTGTTTGCCATTTTTATAACAGAACAAACTTTGAAAACACATAAAAGGGGGATGCAGCGAAACATTTTATTTTGCAACATCCCCGATTATACTCTTGGTTTATAAGATTTTCAAGAAAATTGTGTTACAGTCTTATTCCCCATCTTTCAGACTCTGCATATACTGGTGCATAGACTCGGCAACTATTTTACTGTGAGCAACTGCCTCAACCACAGTACGTGCGCCGTTCACAACATCACCGGAAGCAAAAATACCCGGGCGGGTGGTATGTCCGGTCTCATCGGCTACCAACAGGCCTCTTTTATCTGCAGCCAGACCCTGTGTTGTGTTGACGATCCGGTTCTGCGGTCCCTGGCTGATAGAAATAATCACGCTGTCAGCCGGGAAGAAATGAGTGGAGTCCGGAACGTCAGTAAAGGTGCCGTCTTCATTTTCAATCACATCTTTAAAGATAACACCGTCATCTTTGATCTCCA
>ENA-OPMI01000493-OPMI01000493.1-human-gut-metagenome-genome-assembly--contig:-NODE-493-length-12910-cov-4.659588_pt1 | contig 12910 bp, 5 predicted proteins | sample MGYA00241523_ERZ501743 | MGnify/ENA primary metagenome ERZ501743 (study PRJEB25962, sample SAMEA2042650) | human gut metagenome | biome: human gut; feature: human-associated habitat; material: faeces... | reverse complement strand
TCAAGTTTTATGCGGCTTTGAGCCGATTTTCTATACCACACATCCTAATGAAGAGCCAGTATAAATTGTTTTTACTGCAATCTGAAGAGTTATTGTGAAGGAGAGGTAAAGAATGGATGAGCATGATGTAGTGGAAGCTGGAACTGATTTACTTTTTGGGGATCCTAAGTCAGTCTTAAAAAAAATAGGTTTATCTATTTTGGATAAGAAACAGTTTGAGGCTATATTCGTATCAGCTGGGAAAACGGTTGCTGAATATGAAAAAGATAACACAGAGCAGAATGACATTAGGAGGATTTTGTTCTGTGAGGAAACTATGAGACTTTTAGCTAATGAAATAAGAAAGAGTAATAGTTTTGATTGGCTAAAGGATTTGGATAGATGTGTTAATGATTTACTTTCTTTAAGTGAACTTGATAGCATCAATAAAGCTAGATGCAAGAAACATTTTGAGGATATAGTAATTTATCAAATTAAAAAGTTATTTCCGCAAAGGTATGGTTCTTATTGCCTGGGAGATATCCATGACAATGTTAATAGTTTGATGGCTTCAACGCAATCTAGTAACGAGACGCTCAATAAGATTCTTGAATTGATGAGTCAAAATGATGGTGAATACAATCAAAAGAGTCCAACGACACATGAAGACTGGCAGGATAAGAGTTCATATACATTACTTGAATGGCATTTGGAGAGGGTGGAAGTTGATGGAATATTTGCGCACAAAGATAGCTATACTGATGATATTATTAAACTAACAGAAACGTGGCAAAAGGAACGTGATGAATATCCGGGTTGGTATATTATTCCATATAATACGGCTGTAGAGTTAAGTATGTATACTGACGAGAATGGATTGTTACAAAAGCATGAGACGGAAGATATTGACGTAATGTTGGATTTTGCTTATGAATTGTGCTGGAGACGTATAAAAACAATGCTACCATATAGCGAGTATGAAGTATTTCACTTAAGGCAGATATGGGACAAGTATTATGTAAAGATTACAGAAAATGTCGGTGATTCAGGCAAAATACGAAAGTGGTTCTATATAGAACAGATACTGCTTTCTTGTTATAGGGAGTCTATGAATTGGAACGAATGGCAGCGTCTTATGGACATTTTGACTGTCTACCAGGATAGTGGAAATAATGGTAAAGTCGACTTAATGATAGAAAGAGCTAAGGCATGTTATTTTCAGTTAGACATACCGAGTTTGAGAAAGGAGTTGGATCAGTGCGATATTCCTAAGGAGTGTTATGAACAGAGACTGTTGGTAATAGGGCTCGATTTGGAATGTGGAAAATTGGAAGAGTCACTTGAAAAGTTAAAGCAGCTCAGACAAGATTTAATTTGTAAAGTAGATGAGAATAATGAAAATTATTATTTAAAGAGTTTAGAGGCATCGGTATTACAATTACTTTCTATTTGTCAGCAGGCATATTCTTTGCATAAAGAAATATACGAATTTGAGCAAATGGGAATAGATGAGATATTAGAAGAGATTGACCGGAAGAAAGAATTTTTTAACTGGGAATCATGGAAAAATAATGTTGCTAAAGAACTTTTTAACCATTGTGTTGATAACCAATTTGAAAAGGAAACATTTGAACTAAACAGGAGCACAATGACCATATGCTCATATAGTCGTTCGGGTCATGCGGAAGGCTACCAGCTTTATAAAGTGTTAGAGAAACTTGGAATCTCATTTAAATGTGGATGCGTTACTGTTATTTCAGATATGGAATTGTCTTTGATATCTTCTATTTACGATATTAATAATAGACTGGGTTTGTTGCTGTTAGTTCGTTGTTCAAGTACAGGGACAATAGAAAAACTTGTTAATAGAAAATTTGTAATGGATTTAGAGAGTGGGTATATTGACGATGTTCTAGATATTTTAATAAATGCTATTGAGGTTAATATTGGTGAAATAATTGCAATGGGAAATGGTTTCTCGGAATATTTAGCTTGGCATATAAGGGAAAATGTTCCGATATTATTGCAAAGATTTTCAAGCCGGGCATCTGAAAGGATGCAAAAAAAGGAATTACAGTTTATTCAGAAAATTATGAGTTATAGGAACATTCCACCTCGATTTGAAGTAACTCAATTAATGGATAAGCTATTACGGCAAATATCCGAACGTATGAAGGTAAAGCTACTTCCTCTAATGATGGAAACTGAGATTGTAGAGCAAGTAACAATGCATTCGAGAGTTGACGGTTCAAATGGAATAGATATTTTTGACTGTTATTTTAACAAGCAAGGATTGGATACTTTGTTTGAAGAATATCATGTGTTGATAGATGAAGATGTGATAAATTGGCTATTAAAAGATGATTGGAAGTCTGATTACGAATGGAAGACAAAAGTCGTAAGATTAAAGATTTTAGATGAATATCATCTTTTAAACACTAAACAGCATGATGAATATGTGAAGTTACTTTGGTCAAATATTGAAGAGAAAACTCAATTGCCAAAATTGGCCGGTTATTACTTATGGGTATATGAAACGCTACCATACATTGATGAATCAATTCCCAAATTGTCGGTTAAGAATTATTTTATTACAAATGATATTGCTAAGGATAGCAATGATTTGTATTTAAAACAATTGACACTTTTATGTGCAAATACGGAGCTGGGCTATTGGAATGAAAACGATGTGCTTATTATTATAAATAAGATAAGTAAATACTGGTACAAAATCGCAGAGAATACAGCAAATATTATGTTTGAGGATAATTCTAGAAAAGCTGTATATGCAATAGCAGCTGTGCTGGAAAATTGTAATGGTATGATTTCCGATGAAGCACGAGAGATTCTTATTAAATTGGCACATGAAATGAATGAAAAGGGGATTTACACAAAGTGTTTTGATATATTTATTTTGCGGGATGAACAATGGGAGCGTGATGTACAAGAGAATATTTTTGCAATGAATGAATCTCAATCAATAGATTCACTTAGAGCTATGGAAAAGTATATTATACGTTATCCTGATAGTATTACTACCAGTGAAATGCTTGGAAAGATAGTCGAATTAATTGAGCTTAGGAAAGAACCAGGATTGCTTTCAGCTATATGGATATTACATAATCTGGTATATGCGAAGAATACGGTTATAGATACTATTGGAATTGAAAGAATAGATAGATTACTGTTTTTTTTGGCAGAATTAATTAACTACGATAATGCTGCTATGAAAGATATTAAGCATTGTATTGAGCTTCGACAGGCTTGTGCGGCTCTGGCTTTTAGACTATTTGATTGGAAGACAGTAAATTGCGGTAAGGGTGTGGAAAAATGGCGTGAGATTTGTAAATCATCTGATGAGGCAAACGAGGTACGTAATCAGTGGATATGGTAAATTTTGCAGGAACTTACTAGTATTTTGGGGTTTTTAGCTATACTATTACCCATCCGTAAGGACGAAAACTATGAGAAAAATTATCTGATAGGAAAGTATTGTGCAATTCCTACCTTAAAGAGTATTGATATTTTTAAGGGAGATGGGTGGTCGGAGGACATTGGTTTAGCATCGACCGGAGTGGAACGGAGAGATTAGGATGGGGAAAAAGGACAGAACAGATAACAGAAAAATTCGTGAGCAGAGAAAGCAATTCAAGGTACCGGAATTATGTTGCCAAGGCATATACAAAATGCAATGTTGATGCAGAGATTTTACTGAATTCATTGTACTGGTTCGAATATCAGAAACAACAAATGGCATAGTTTTGCTTGTAAATTTCATATAGAAAGAGTACTATAGTTTTAGAAGACTATGCTATTTCAGCATTGATAGTAAAAATATATCTGATTATAAGTTTACAGTAGGAAATCAAATTTTAAAACCGGTTAAGAAAGATGGTAAATATTATGTTGATTTAACAGGAATATTACTAGCCGATTATTCTAAATCATTTACTATAAATGTAAATGGAAAAGCGTTTGTTACATGTAGCGTAAATGATTATTGTAATAAAGTGCTAAATTCAAAAAATAGTAGTAATAAATTGTCCGATTTAGTGACTGCGATTTATGAATTAGGTACTGCATCAAAGTAATTAACTGGAAATTAAGGAATAAGGTTACATGGAATTTAATAAGACAAAACCAATTGCGTTAGGAATAGCATTCACTCTCGCCCTAACACCGATTCACGCAATCACATATGCAGACACCAATTCAGACAGTGCATCGATAAATGTTCAGACTGCACAGACAGAATATAAATCAGGATTTGTATTCACTAAGAGCAGCTACGCTTATAGAAAAGGCGCTGATTTGACAGTATGTGTATCAAAGAGCAATCTTTCTGTGGCTTGTGATTCATATAAGCTGTTTTATATATCGGACGGAAGTGAGCAAGCAATTGACCGGAACTCATATACAATCAGAGTTCTTGGGGATGCGGTATATTTTACTTTATCCACGAATTGGCTGAGCCAGTACAGCCCTCAGGATATTGATATTACTGCGATTGCTTACAATGGAACTGCTGAGGTATCTAAGACAAATGCTAAGCTTGTTTCTGAGGATGGCTTTGATATAGACTTTGCAGCCGGAACAGTGTGTGTCAATCAGACAGAAAATATCAGAACTAACGGACAATGCGAACTGACACAGGATGCGCGGTCGCAGGCTGGCGGGAAAAAATACATATATGTAGTTGACTCAGTAATTTCTCAGGATGAAAGCATCATAAAAATATCCAATGCCGGTAATGAGTGGAAATATACCGGAATGAAGCCTGGAAAGACAAAACTCACAGTACGCTATCACTACTATTATGGCAAGGAAAAATGTACCGGTGAGAAAACTGCTGAGTATGAAGTGGTTCCTGCCACATATACACTCGATGAAGAACGTGGCAGCTCTGGTATGCTTATAAACCGTGGCGCCTCATATACATGCAATCTTAGAACAAAGCAGACAACCTATGATAAGAGTGGCAAGGCTGTAAGTAAATATGTAGATAATGTTGCATACGAATGGTATATAAGTGAAAAAGAAGAAAATGTTGCGGTAAACATAGAACAAACTGCACAGAATAAGCTTATAATAACACCAGCAAATGCCTCGGAATCAGGAGCTTTTTGTATAGGAATAAGAGCACTTGATGCTTCCGGTAATGTTTATTTTGAAGAAGAATCAATATGGTATCTGGTAACAGATGGACAGGCAGATGGAGATCATGGAGATTCATCAGAAACTGCAAATCCGGGAAATACCTCATCCGGAAGTCAAAATACAAACACAGGAAGCGAAAAGGTAAGTGTATCGAAGAGTCAGAGTATATCCTTATTGGAGAATCATAATATCGGTCTAAATATCTACTGGAAAATGACCGGCTCTACGTATGACATAGGAGACTGCATGGTCAAGTACACCTATGAAGGTGACAGCGGAACACCACACTATGTGGCATTGAACCGGAGTCCGGTTGGTGATGGCGAATCATATTGCTCAAGAATTGATATAAGCGCAGTTGAGATGACCGAAAAAGTAAATTTACAGTTACTCTCTAATAGTGGAAAAGTGCTGGATACATTTTCAACATCAGTAGAGGATTATGCCAAGAGCTTATTGGCAAGCAATACAAAAGAATATGCAGCATATAAGCCGGTGGTAAAAGCGATGTTGAATTATGGCGCTGCATCACAGCAGTATTTTGGATTTATGACATATGCATTAGCCAACAGAAGCCTTACGAATGCCGATAAGGCGATACAACAAATTCCACAGGCAACGCTGAAGCAGTATGCTGCCAATTTAAGTATCCGCCAATTTTCAATGAGTGGAATACACTATTACGGATCGAGCCTTGTGGTGGGAGATGATGTAAAGCTCAGACACTATTTTAAGCTTGATTCCGGCAGAGATATATCAAATTATTCGTTTGCAACGTATGTGGGCGGAGATATGATAGGCTATGCTACACCATGTCGTTCGAAAGATAAAGACATGTATTATATAGAAGTAACTTGTACAAACAGAAATTTCTTTTCTGGCATGAGGACGATAGTATCGAATGGAAATACAGAAACTATATTGGACTATCAGCCGATGAACTACATTGCAAAAGCATATGGCAGTTCAAAGCTAACCTCTGAATTGAAGACGTTGCTTGATGCAATGTATTGGTTTGAATATCAAAAAATTAAATAAGTTGTTGCATAAAATATAGTACTAGAGTATAATTCCTGACTTTGAGAGTTGAAGTTAGAGGAAATTCAGCTTGCTAAAAAGCATGCATATATAAAAGAAAATTATGAAAAGTGGAATTTTTTAGAGGCTTTTTCAGCGTCTGACGATTATAAGACAGAACCTATAGATTTCTATTTCGAATTTAAAAAGTCATCTACTTGCAGCTTGGCTGAATTGGTAAAAAAGGAACATAGATATATATGCAATGATGGGTATATTAAAGAGCATTCAATTGATGATTTAAGCGAGTGCATTGTAGTGCACAACCATAAGCAGGCTTTGAAAATATTTGCAAATATCAATAGAATATTTGATGATTATTTGAGCAAGGCTGGGCTTGAAGGAATTGAGTATTATCGGCAGTATTTTGAAATTAGTGTAAGAAGAGATGGAATGCCACAAGTATTTTTGCCATATAGTTGGACAAGTAAAGAGTATCTGATGAAGGAAGAACCCCTTCTTTAGTTATCTGATTTACAGAAACTTATTAACCAAGTAGTCTTGATTGACTACACCATAATTATACTAGGATATAGAAAATGAAATTTAATTTTAACAAAAAAATGGTTAGCACAATAGTGATATTGATTTTTGGCGTAGCAATTACAGTTGCAGCACTGTCTGCAAAGAATATAGCGCTTGAAAATAAAACAAGCTCAGAAATAGCCACAGAGGCAGTATCAGCTACAGAGATGATATTGGATACAGAAAATACAGAGACTAGTAATGTGGATAAGAATTCTGACGAAAGTTCAACAACTACAAAAGAAACGGGCAAAAGCTTGAAAGATACAAAGAGCTCATCAGAAAACACCGATAATAATGATTCCAGGGATTCATATGAGACTGATATAATGAAAAATGATGAATCAGAAAACACTTCAGACGATGTAAATAAAACAGGTGATAAGATTGATAAAAAATCTGAAATAAACAATTCAGGAATGAATAATAATAATGAACCGAAATCTGATAACGGAGTGATAGAGCTTCCAATTATACCGATTGACTAATGTGACGTCAGTTGTGGTTTTACCTACATTTGAAGAAGAAACGTAAGAGGAGTTAATACAATGGAGAACGATACATTGTAATGGTATTTTACATGGTAATCCGCTATACTAGATATAAGTGTAGCGGATTATTTTAATGGAGAAAGGCAAATGAAGACAAAAAAATTTTTATCAGTAGTGTTAAGTGCAGCTATGATATTAGGTGCGGCTGTTCCGGTGTCAGCAGGACAAGGCGTTGAAGCAGAACAACAGCCAATTGTAGAAAATAGCATTACAAGTGGATATATTCTGAGTGATTTGGATTATAATACACCGGTGTATGAACCGGATGAGGCGGTGCCGTATTCTGATGATTGGGGATATTCTGCAGATGAAACTATAGAGAGCAAGTATCCGGCAAATGGAGTCAGCGATATCAAGGCGAAATATCCGTCTGTTCGTAATCAAAATCCTCTTGGCACGTGCTGGACATTTTCGTCAATAGGTCTTGCAGAGTTTGATCTGATTAATGATGGTGCGTTTGATAAAAATATAGATTTTAGTGAACTGCATCTGGCATATTATGCATATAATTCGCTGTTAGATCCGCTTGGTGGAACAGATGGGGACTATGCAAAGTACTATATGAATAATACAAGTGTTCAGTATGGTTATCTCAATCGTGGTGGCAACTATTTGATGGCGGCACGCAGAATGGGACAGTGGTGTGGTCCGGTAAGCGAGAGTGATGTACCATATAGTAAGGTGGCAAGCAACGGATATACAGCAAGCACTATTGATACTTTTCTTAATACAGGTTTATCTGATGAATATGCATATTCAAAGGATAAGGCACATCTGGAAAATACATACATGATTAATATCAAGGAAAATGCATCAGATGTGAAAAAAGCCATAAAAAAATATGGTGCAGTGGGAATTATGTATAGTCATAATGATACCGGATATCATTACATAAATAACAGTTATAATGATAAAACAAATAACAGAGCAGGTCATGCGGTAATGGTTGTTGGATGGGATGATAACTATTCTAAAGATAATTTCAGAGACGGTGTTAAACCTGAAAAAGATGGTGCATGGCTTATTCGTAATAGTTGGGGAGACGGAACCGGTTCATATTATGATCAGAGTTATTTCTGGATGTCATATGAAACGTTTTCTTTATCCGATACGGCTTGGGTGTTTGATTTTTCTGCTAATGATGGATATGATAACAATTATCAGGTTGATGGAGGATTAAATGTAGCCCATCAAAGCGGTTACAGAAAATTGGCCAATGTTTTTACTACTCAGGCAAAACAGGGAGTATCTTCTGAGGACTTAAAAGCAGTTTCCCTGTCTATTACATCTAAAACAAATGTGAATTATACAATAGAGATTTATACAGATTTAAAGGATAAGACAAAGCCAACCAGCGGAACAAAGCAGGAGACTGCTACCACTACAGGGCAGACAACCTATGCCGGAGTATATACCATTCCACTTAAAGAAGCGGTTAATCTGAAGCCTGGGACAAGCTATTCGGTTGTAGTGACTACTGATACACCTGCCATTGACATTGAGGCAGCGATGACCGGTGATGTAAATTATAATAATGAAATGGTGTGGGAGAATCATGCGTCAAGTGATAATACGGCAAGCTATTATTTCTATGGGACAGGGTTGGCATATTCCCGCAGTTGGAATTATCAGAATACGCGTGGTAATTTCTGTATTAAAGCATTTACTGCCAATAATGTAGAAAAAGATTCTGAGAAGCTTGTTGGCAGGAGCCTTACTTTAAAAGATAATATTGATATGAACTACTATATGGAGCTTCCTGAAAGTATCAAATCAAACAGCAACGCATATATGGAGTTTACGGTGAATAATAGCCAGCCATATAAGGTCAGCGTAAACGATGCAATCCCTGTTGAGAAAAACGGAAAGGTTATATATAAGTTTGCGTGTCCACTAAATGCTGCACAGATGTCAGATACGGTTAAAGCTAAAATGGTGGTGGATGGTAATAGTGGAAATGAATACACTTACAGTGTAAAAGAATATGCCACCGAGCTCCTGTCAAAATCAAACGAGTATCCGGAAGAAACCATTAAGCTGGTGAAGGCACTCTTAAATTATGGAACCGCAGCGCAGAACTTCTTTAAATATAATACTGATAAGCCGGCAAATGCTGGTTTGAGCGATACAGATAAAGCTGTAGCAAATGCTGATTTTGCTGCATATAAGGCTGTTATTAAAACAGATAGTGCCAATAGTCAGAGTAATGGACTGACATATTACGGAAGCTCTCTGATATGTAAGTCTGAGATGACAGTAAGACATTATTTTATGGTGAACGAAGGCTGTGATATAAACAATTACAAGTTCAGCTATGTTAATGCAGATGGCAATGAAGTCAGTCTGACACCTAAAAAGGCTTCAGATGGGGTGTATTGTGTAGATATAAACGGAATAATGGCACGCAACCTGAATAGTAATTATGCATGTAAAGTCACCGGAAAGAATAAGGCCTGTATTTTTGAGCTGGACTATGGTCCGTTCAGCTATTCACAGAAGGTCATTAATAGCGGAAATTCATCTGATGAATTAAAAAATCTGGTGAACGCGCTATATTGGTATTGGTATTATGGATATAGAAATTAAAAAGACTGCATAATTAAAACCACCGCAGAATTTAACGCTTTAACTAAGCTAAATTCCTGCGGTGGTTTCTTTTGTGCTTATCGGTTTAACAAGCTTATCGTTTGTTGTGCATCATTTTCGATAAGTAGATCTATAATATGATCACATGAAATAATCAATGAAATAGAAAGAAATGATACACAGGCTAAGGAAACCCAATAATTGTTAATTAAATTATTGCAACATGCATAATAAAATAGTAATATGGAACTATAAGTTATCAATAAACTGAAACAATGCGATGCTGTTTTATAATGGCAGAAGTCGGGAGGAACAACGTATGAACAAAAGACTAATTAGCTTTGTTTTAACATTCATTATGTTGATTACAATGGTTCCATCAACTATTGTAGAGGCAAGTGAAGTAACGACAATGGAAAGCGTCAAAGTTTCGAGTAACCAATCTGAGAGCAACCAATCAGAGGTCACGAAACCGGAGGAAAATACTATCTATGCGGTAAATCCACTGTATGAGGATGTTATCAGCATTGATGATTTAAAGAGGAAGCTTGACTCCGAAAGCTCAGATAAGGAGTCTGCAGATGGAGAGCAGCTCTTTGGGTCATCCACAGGACAGTATTTTTCGGATTATGACAGTGCCGTTTCATATCTCAGAAAGCAGATGGTTAGCAGAGAAACGGAAATAACCTTGAATTTCCCTGCATCCTGGTTTACTTCACACAAAGATGGGCTATATTGGGATTTATTATATGATGCAATGAAGTGCGACGATAGCTCTACCGGACAGGAGGGGGATGCACTTTTGTATGGATATGCAGGCTGTAATGTTTCATACAGTACTGCAGGGTATATAAAATATACCATGGCATATCATTCTAATGCGGAACAGGAAGCAAAGCTGACAGAGGCTGTGGCTGCGGCAATGACAACACTGCAGCTTAATGGTCTCAGCGAAGCCAAAAAGATTACAAAGATTCATGATTATATCTGCAATCATGTCGATTATGCATACAATTCAACCGAGGAGCAGATATATACAGCTTATGGCGCTCTTTGCACCGGAAAAGCTGTCTGTCAGGGATATGCTGTGCTTTTCTACAGACTGTGCAAGGAAGCAGGGTTGTCGGTCAGAATTATCAGCGGTACCGGAAATGGAGGACCGCATGCGTGGAACATAGTGCGAATCGGCAGCAAATACTATAACGTGGACTGTACCTGGGATGGACAGGATGCGGCCACATATAATGAGTTTCTGTTGAAATCAGAAGCTGATTTTAGAGATCATACCCGTGAATCGTGGAAGGTGGCAGGCAGTCATTATCTGGACTATACGTCAGCTGAGTTTAACGCGCAGTATCCTATGACTGAAAAATCCTGGGATGAGTCGACTACATATGCACATAGCAAGGAGGAGGCGTCAGGTGCTGTGACACTAAAAGCAGAATGGAATGATCCTGTACTGGGACAGCCGACCATATTCCATGTGTCTGCAACAGGCGGCTCAGGAAACTATAAATTCAGAATGGATGCACCGAGCTATTCGAGCCCAAATCAATGGGCATTCGAATCAGTAGCGGATCCAAGCCGCGGTGAGTGGATGAAATATACATCAGAGTGTGCTTCAAACGATTATACATTTACCATGACTGCTACCGGTACCTATAACTTTAGGTTTTATGTGATGGATAAAACAGCAGGGGTAAATTACTTGCGAGTGAGTTTCAATATAAGTGTATCGGATGATAAATACCCGAGTGTTGACTCGATTGTCAAGTCTGCAGTAGCTGAGTGCAACAGCAAAACTGATGGCTCAGAGTATGCAAAAGCCCTTTGGCTGCATGACTGGCTGCTTGACCAGCTTGAGTATGATAAAACCCTGAAATGGTCTTCGGCTGAGAGTGCGCTGACCAGAGAGCTTGGCACCTGTCAGTCGTATGAGAGTGCATATGCAAAGCTCCTTACTGCAGCAGGAATAGAAAACAGCGAGACAAGGGATACCTATGATGGACACACCTGGAATGCCATGAAGCTGGATGGACAGTGGTATCAGACGGACTGTACCTGGGATGACAGCAGCGATAATTGGTATAGCTTTGACCAGAGACGTTTGTATTTTGGTCTGACGGATGAGCTGATGGCCATAGCACATCCGGGACATAGCAAAATTTATACCACAGATGATTATAAAACGCGTTCAAAAAGCCTTGCCGACAATTATTTTGTCAGGGCAGGAGATGCCGAGAAGTGGGCAAAAGCTTACTCAGACAGGATTCAGAAAAATCTGGACGCAGGAAAGACAGAGTTTGAAATAACAGCGGACAATGCTTCTTATCCACCAAGTATTTCAGGTATTCAAAATGGTATTACAGCGTATGCGCTTAACCAATTGAAATGGACTACAGACAAGGCAGCGGTAACATTAAATGCTACAGGAAGTGCAAAGAGCTTTACATTTACAGCCGAATACGCTTCAGAGAGTCCTGCAGTCAGCTTGTATGGCAGAAGCATAACCCTTAAAGACAACATCGATGTAAACTATTACATGGAAATGTCTGATTCGGTGTTTGAGCATGATGCTTATCTGGAATTTAAAATCGGCGATCAGACATATAAGCTTAATGCGAGTGACGCCGCTGAGGTAAATGAGAACGGTAAAACCTTATACAAGTTCTCATGTCCGGTGAATGCGGCACAGATGTCTGATACTATCGAGACAAGAATAGTGATTGATAACAAGACCGAGGAAGAGTATTCCTACAGTGTAAAAGAATATGCAAGCGAGCTTCTGTCAAAATCAAACGAGTATCCGGCGGAGACCATTAAGCTTGTGAAGGCACTCTTAAATTATGGAACAGCAGCGCAGACCTTCTTTAAATATAACACAGGCAAGCCGGCAAACGCTATTTTAAGCGATACCGATAAAATTGTCGCAGCAGCTGATTTTGCTGCATATAAGGCTGTTATTAAAACAGATAGTGCAAATAGTCAGAGTAATGGACTGACATATTACGGAAGCTCTCTGATATGTAAGTCTG
>ENA-OPMI01000483-OPMI01000483.1-human-gut-metagenome-genome-assembly--contig:-NODE-483-length-13058-cov-9.310467_pt1 | contig 13058 bp, 10 predicted proteins | sample MGYA00241523_ERZ501743 | MGnify/ENA primary metagenome ERZ501743 (study PRJEB25962, sample SAMEA2042650) | human gut metagenome | biome: human gut; feature: human-associated habitat; material: faeces... | reverse complement strand
GCTTATGGACTGGTTTTGGGAGCTGTTTTGGGGATTTTTGCGGTTTCAGCTACTTTTTCACGCGATTTTTTCCGGCTTATGGGCTGAGTTTGAGAGCTGTTTTGGAGATTTTTGCGGTTTCAGCTACTTTTCTCGTATTTTTTCCGGCTTATGGGCTGAATTTTGGGAGCTGTTTTAAAAGTTTTATGGATTATAGCTCCTCAAGACCTGCCCACTATGCTATCAACCTATGGCTATTGTACATTATGCTATGCAAATAGAGCAATTATCAGATATAAAGGCATTGGTTATGCGTCTCAAATCTGACCCGGTTACCGGTTCTAAGACGCAGTCTTGGTTACGATTATGTCGAAAAATCAAAGATAATTCAAGGTTTATTACAGCACCATTCAGAGAAACAAAAGCATTTGAAAAACTATATAATCAACGAACCAGCGTAGAGCGTACGTTCGGGGATTTAAAAGATAATTACAACCTTGATAACATCCGGGTTGCAAAAATGGCAAGGGCAAAAGTCTTTATGGATTTATCTTGTATTGCCCTTATTGCATCAAGACTACCAGATGCAGCCAGCAAGGAAAAAACCACAAAAATAGTACAAATTTATCATTACAAAAATTCTGATATAAAAAGAGCAATATTAAACAAAAACCAACTAAATTAAACCTAAAACCATGTCGTATTTTGTCGAAAACTGCTAATCACCTATCAAAATTAAAAATTCTAATAGAAATCTTCAAAATACAAGCGCGTAACGCGCCTAGAATATTGATATATTATATGGAAAAATGAATCCACCAACAAAAACAAAGAGGGAAATTTCGCAAAGACGACAAAATTTCAAAAGAAAGACAAAAAAAGAAGTTCTACGAAAAATAAAGTCGATGGAGGGATGAAATATTTGGGAAGAATTTATTATGAACAGAAAGGACTTATTAACCTCGATGATATTGTAGATATATTTATTGAGGTGGGAAATATACACAATTACCTGGAAAATGCAGCCTTGCGGATTTTGCTTTTTGGCAATCCTGAGCTGAATTTTTATCAGTGCCGATTATTAGTATTGAAGTACGGAGAATCACTTTCACAGGATGATTTGCACGGGCGGATGGTATTTATGAGAATGATACAGCTGCTGGAAGCCAACACAGTTTAAAATAAAATGAGAATTTCTTTTTTGACCGGGCAACCGGTCTTTCTTTTTTGCACAAATGGTGTTATAATTTTGGAAAAATTATGTTGATTACTCATAGCTTTAAAAAAGAAGTATTGCATTGTGTTTAATTAAGCCAAAGCATGATAATTCAATCAAAGAAAAGAGGACAAAAATGAACATCGTAGTACTTGCCGGAGGGCTCAGCACAGAGAGAGATGTTTCCTTCAAGACAGGAAGCATGGTAGCTAAGGCACTCAAAGAGAACGGCCACAAAGTTATATTATTGGATGTATTTATGGGATATAGTGACAGGGAGGAGGACCTGACAGGTATATTTGACCGCGCGGACGAGATAAGCGTGCAGGTCAGCGATATTCCGACAGAGGCACCTGACCTCGCAAAGGTAAAGGCTTCCAGAAAGGACCAGTCACCTTGCTTCTTCGGACCAAATGTCATAAAAATGTGTCAGATGGCTGACATTGTTTTCATGGCTCTCCACGGAGAAAACGGAGAGAACGGAAAGATACAGGCAGCATTTGACCTCTTCGGTGTCAAATATACAGGCAGCGATTATTTAAGCTCAGCCATCGCCATGAACAAGGAGACATCAAAGCAGTTCTTCCTTGCAAACGGTATACCTACTCCAAAGGGTATTTCCATGACAAGAGCGACCAGACAGGACGATATCACAAAGCTTGACCTGACACTTCCATGCGTGGTAAAGCCATGCTGCGGCGGTTCAAGCATCGGTGTCACCATCGTTAGGGATGCGGCCGAGTTCAAGGCGGCACTTGACGATGCCTTCAAGTGGGAAAATGAGCTGGTTATCGAGGAATTTGTGCAGGGCAGGGAGTTCTCTGTCGGCGTTATCGAGGGAAAGGCTCTTCCTATTATAGAGATTGCACCGAAGGAGGGCTTCTACGATTATAAGAACAAATACAAGGCGGGCAGTACAGTAGAAACATGTCCGGCCGAGCTTCCTGAGCAGGTGACAAAGGATATGCAGCACTATGCCGAGGAGGTTGCGCGTGTTATCGGGCTTGACACATATTCACGCTCAGACTTTTTGCTCAACGACAAAAATGAGATGTTCTGCCTCGAGGCAAACACACTGCCTGGCATGACTCCGACCAGTCTTCTGCCACAGGAGGCCGCAGTTATCGGTATGAGCTTTAATCAGCTCTGTGAGCATCTGATTGACATATCTTTGAAAAAATATGAGGTGTAGCATGTCGGATAAGTACATGAAGAATCTTACATTTGCAAATATCGCAAAGGCCTGCGGGGGCACATACATAGGCGATGAGACACTGCTCGATACGACAATCACCGGCGCCGTCATAGACAGCAGACAGGTGAAGGAGGGCTATCTTTTTATCCCGATAAAGGGAGAAAGGGTGGACGGACACAAATTCATTCCGACTGTGTTTGAGCAGGGGGCGGCAATTGTGCTCTCTGAGCATGAGCTGAAGGATCCGGCAGGCCCATATGTGCTTGTTGAATCAACCACCGATGCCATGAAAAAGATCGCGGCATTTTACAGAAAAAGCCTGGATATCAAGGTGGTGGGCATTACCGGAAGTGTCGGCAAGACCAGCACCAAGGAGATGATATCATCAGTTCTTGAGCAGAAATACAGCGTCCACAAGACCGCAGGCAATTTCAACAACGAGATAGGCCTGCCACTCACCATTTTCGGAATCAGGGAAAGCCATCAGGTAGCGGTGCTTGAGATGGGCATATCTGATTTTGGCGAGATGCACAGACTTTCTACTATGTCTTGCCCGGATGTCATGGTCATCACCAATATCGGCTACTGCCATCTGGAGTTTTTGGGCGACAGAGATGGTGTGCTTAAAGCAAAGACAGAGTGCTTTGAGCATATGATGCCGGATGCGGTCGCAGTGCTGAATGCAGATGACGACAAGCTGGCCACAGTGCAGACGGTAAATGGAAAGCCTGCCATATACTATGGCAAGGAATCAGCTTCAGGCGTTCATAAATCAGTATATACCACAAATATTGAAAACCTGGGCTTCGACGGCATGAAGGCTCATTTTGTCACTCCGGAGGGTGAGTTTGATGCACACATCCACATCTCGGGAGAGCACAATGTATACAATGCCATGGCGGCAGCGGCTGTCGGATTGCAGCTTGGCCTCACAATAGCTGAGATTAAATCAGGAATCGAGAAAGCAGAGACAATCGCAGGGCGTACCAATTTTATCAAAACACACGGCATGACAGTGATAGATGACTGCTACAATGCAAATCCTGTATCCATGAAATCCTCTATCGAGGTGCTTTCACATGCAAAGGGCAGGACAATAGCAGTGCTTGGAGACATGGGAGAGCTTGGAAGCGATGAGAAAAAGCTGCACCATGAGGTAGGCGAAGCAGTTGGAGAGAATCATATCCATACACTTTTTGCCGCAGGAGAGCTGGCAAAGGAATATGCAGCCGGGGCAGCGGAGAAATCATCCGATGTAGACATCCACTATTTCGAGGATAGGGAGACCATGACACAGGAGCTTCTTTCATATGTGAAGGAGGGTGACACCATACTGGTGAAGGCATCGCACTTCATGGAGTTTCCGAAGGTAGTCGAGGCTCTGAGTGAGTAAAATCAGGTAAAATCAATCGGGTAGAAATTAATTCGATATTTAATAATTGCGAGGAATGGATATTCTCCAAGCCTCATAATATTATAAAAGAAAGAGAGAAAAATAATGGCACAGAATCCAATCGTAACAATCACAATGGAAAACGGCGATGTAATCAAGGCGGAGCTTTATCCGGAAATCGCACCAAACACAGTAAACAACTTTATCAGCTTAATCAATCACAACTTCTATGACGGAGTATGCTTCCACCGCGTAATCAAGGGCTTTATGCTCCAGGGAGGAGATCCTGACGGAAACGGTACAGGCGGCCCAGGCTATGAAATCAAGGGCGAGTTCACACACAACGGCTTCAAAAATGACTTAAAGCACACAGCCGGTGTACTTTCAATGGCACGTACCATGATACCTGACTCAGCAGGCAGCCAGTTCTTCATCATGCATCAGGATGCACCACATCTCGACGGCGAGTATGCGGCATTCGGCAAGGTGATCGAGGGCATGGATGTGGTAAACAAGATCGCAGAGGTGCGCACAGACTACATGGACAAACCACTTGAGGCTCAGGTCATGAAGACAGTTACAGTTGAGACCTTCGGAGTGGACTATCCGGAGCCGGAGACAGTTTAATGATAATAATTATTGATGAGGCAAGCGCAAAACTTGCCTCTTTTTACTATCATGACGAGATATTAAAGCTGCAGTGGAAGCGCGCAGCCAATATGTCATTTGCGTCAGACGAGTTGCATGATGAATTTCAGGAAAAACTGCAAGAAAAACTACCTGATGAGCTGCGGGAAAAACTGTATGTTGCGCTACCGGCAAATGAATCAATTAATGACTTCCAAAAAACAACGATACAAGAATATGCAGATAACACCGCGAAAGCTAATACGGGAAATCTAAGAATACCGAAAGCTCCCGCCGACTACATCTGGATAGTATCAAACAGGCAGCAGAAGCAAATAGCCGACTCACTCGGCATAGCATCAGTAGGAGAACCGCAGTGCGGCACGCACTATGCAGTCGAGAGCCTTGCAGAGCTTGATATTGAGTATCTGGAGCGGGTGCGCAGGCGATATAATCACATCCCGTGGGACATCGGCGAGACAGACAGGTGTCTGATACGTGAGTTGTCCCTGTCAGACCTTCCTGCGCTCTATGAGCTCTATGACAAGCCTGGCATGACAGACTTTGTGGAACCGCTTTATGACTACGAGACAGAGCTTGAATACCAGAAAGCATATATAGAGAACATGTATGGCTTTTACGAGTATGGCATGTGGCTTGTATTTTCCAGAGAAACAGGGAAGCTGATAGGACGGGCAGGGCTTGAGCATGATGAACTGGGCTATATGATAGCGCCGGAATTATGGAACCAAGGCTATGCCACGGAGGTGTGCCGCTTCATCATAGACTACGCGCGCGAAAACACAGACTTTGAAGAGCTTTACTGCCGGATAGATGAGAGAAATGAAGCATCGGTTCGCCTTGCCAAAAAGCTTGGATTTACAAATAGCGGGCATATGGATGATGATATACATGCCTCTATATATAGAAAAAATATAAAAAACATAAAAAACAATGAAAAACATTGAAAAATATGCAATTAGGCAATAAAATATAAACATAGTTTAACGATTTGGAGGACGAAAAAATGAAGAAATATGCATACGGAGTAGATATAGGTGGAACAACTGTAAAGATAGGCTTTTTTGAGACCACAGGAAAGCTTGTCGATACATGGGAGATTCCTACACGCACAGAGAATTCAGGCGAGCTCATCCTGCCTGATATTGCAGCATCCATCAAGGAAAATAACGAGAAGCACGGCATCGAGATGGGTGACATCGAGGGCGTAGGCATGGGAGTGCCGGGACCTATAAAGGATGACGGAACAGTATTGAAGTGTGTCAACCTCGGCTGGGGTGTGTTCAACGTGGCACAGTCACTCTCAGTACTGTGCGGCGGCATCAAGGTAAAGGCCGGAAACGATGCCAACGTAGCTGCGCTCGGTGAGATGTGGCAGGGCGGTGGAAAGGGCCATCAGGATGTAGTCATGATCACACTCGGCACAGGCGTAGGCGGAGGAATCATCCGCGAGGGCAGAATCGTAGCCGGAATAAACGGAGCAGGCGGAGAGATAGGACATATGCCTATGGTAGATGATGAGTCAGAGTGCTGTGGCTGCGGCAAGAAGGGTTGCTTAGAGCAGTATGCATCAGCAAACGGACTTGTAAGAGTAGCAGAGAGATACATTGCAGCACACAGGGATGTGGCAACAAAGCTTGATTTAAATGCAGGCTTCACAGCCAAGGATGTATGCGATGCGGCAAAGGCAGGAGATGCAGCGGGCATTGCGGCAGTAGAGCAGTCTATGAAGCTTCTCGGCAAGGCAATGGCAGCAGTAGCATGCGTTATGGACCCTGAGGTATTTGTTGTCGGCGGTGGCCTTTCAAAGGCAGGCAGCATCATCATCGATACAGCAGCAAAGTACTATAAAGAGTATGCTTTCCATGCAAGCCGTGAGACAGAGATCAAGCTTGCCACACTCGGCAACTCAGCCGGCATGTATGGCGGAGTAAAGATGGTTATCGGCTAACAACATGAGATTGCAATTTTTAAAGAAATAAAATATAATGGCTACTAAAGATACACTACAATCGAGGTGAGACTATTGGCAGATTACTCAACAGAAGAATTAGAAAAAATAGCGGACAAATTTCGCTCAGATACCAGCGGTATAAGGGGAACAAAGGATTTTACGAGCCCAGAGGAGCTTTACGATGAGCTTAAAAAGGAAATCAAAAAGTACCATCCGTCGGATGACACGAGCCTTGTGGACAAAGCCTACAGGGTAGCTTATGATGCCCATAAGGGGCAGGCGCGTAAGTCAGGAGAGCCTTATATCATACATCCGCTGTGTGTTGCCATAATACTCGCCGAGCTCGAGCTGGATAAGGAAACAATTGCAGCAGGACTGCTCCATGATGTGCTGGAGGATACCATCATGACCATGGATGAGATGCGTGCGGAGTTTGGAGACGATGTCGCACATCTGGTGGATGGTGTCACGAAGTTAAAGCACCTGCATCTGACAGACAGCACCAAGGATCCGAAGGACAAGAATGCGGACAGGCTTGAGATGCAGGCTGAGAATCTGCGCAAGATGTTTCTCGCCATGGCGAAGGATATCAGAGTCATCCTCATAAAGCTGGCGGACAGACTGCACAATATGCGTACACTCAAGTACCAGTCCAAGGAGGCGCAGCAGCGTATCGCCAGAGAGACACAGGATATCTACTGCCCTATCGCGCAGCGACTTGGTATCAGCAAGATAAAGATAGAGCTCGAGGACCTTTGTATGAAGTACCTCTATCCTGATGCATACTACGATCTGGTAGAGAAGGTAGCCCTCAGAAAGACAGAGCGCGACACCTACATCCAGGGCCTGGTAAACGATGTCAAGAAGTATGTTTCAGATGCCGGTATCAAGGCAGAGATATACGGCAGGGCAAAGCATTTCTTCAGTATATATAAGAAGATGGTCAATCAGGACAAGACTATAGACCAGATATATGACCTCTTTGCCATCAGGATTCTGGTGGATACCATACCGGACTGTTACGCAGTGCTTGGTATCATACATGAGAAGTATAAGCCTATACCGGGCCGTTTCAAGGACTATATTGCCATGCCGAAGCAGAACATGTACCAGTCGCTTCACGCGACGCTCATAGGCCCGAGTGGACAGCCGTTTGAGATACAGATTCGTACCTACGAGATGCATCGTACTGCTGAGTACGGTATCGCAGCGCACTGGAAGTACAAGGAAACAAACAACGGCAATGCCACTACCACCACTGTCACAGAGGAGGAGAAGCTCAGCTGGTTGCGCCAGATACTCGAGTGGCAGCAGGATATGTCGGATAATAAGGAGTTTATGACTTTATTAAAGAGTGATTTAAATTTATTCTCCGACAATGTATTTGCATTCACACCGTCCGGCGATGTAAAGAACCTGCCAAAGGGCTCCACACCTATAGACTTTGCCTACAGCATACACTCTGCGGTCGGCAACAAGATGGTCGGTGCCAAGGTAAACGGCAAGCTGGTGCCGATAGACTATGTCATCAAAAACGGTGACCAGATAGAGATAATCACCTCACAGAACTCCAAGGGACCAAGCCGTGACTGGCTCAAGGTCGTAAAGAGCACACAGGCCAAGAACAAGATCAACCAGTGGTTCAGAAGTGAGCTCAAGGAGGAGAATATACAGCACGGCAAGGATCTGATAGCAGCCTATGCCAAGGCAAAGGGTATCAACTTTGCTGAAATAAACAAGCCTGAGTATCAGGAGAAAATACGCCGCAAATACGGCTTCCACGACTGGAACTCATGCCTTGCAACCGTCGGTCACGGCGGACTCAAGGAGAGCCAGATAGTCAACAGGATGTACGACGAGTACAAGAAGGATCATGTGGTGCCAGTGACAGATGCAGATGTGCTTGGCAGCATCGCAGAAAAGCAGCAGGCGGCAGCAGGCACACAGCCCGAGCACAAGTCAAAGAGCGGTATTGTGGTACACGGACTCTATGACGTGGCTGTGCACTTCTCGAAGTGCTGCAATCCTGTTCCGGGAGATGAAATCGTTGGCTTTGTCACAAGAGGCCGAGGCATCTCCATCCACAGGACAGACTGCGTGAATATCATCAATCTGTCCAAGATAGAAAAGGACAGGCTCATAGAAGCAGAGTGGCAGGATACAGCCCTCATGGACAACGGTGCCGAGTATCAGGCAGACCTTAAGATATTCTGTCATGACAGGCCGGGACTGCTCGTAGATATCACAAAGATATTTACCGAGAAGGAAATCAATATCAGTGGTATACAGTCCAAGACCAGCAAGCAGGGTATCGCTACAATCGAGGTATTTTTTAATATCAAAGGCAGGGACCAGATAAAGGTTCTAGTGGAGAAGCTCAGACAGATAGAAAGTGTAATAGACGTAGAGAGGACCACCGGCTAAATCCCGGTGGTTCTTGCGTGAAGCATAACATATAACAGACAAGGAGTACACTCATATGGTAAATATGAAGATAGACCACTTCGTAGTGGGACCGGTGCAGACCAACTGCTACTTTGTCACCAATATAAAGACAAAGGAAATGATAATAATAGACCCGGGCGCGTGTGCTAAACAGCTCGCCAAAAAAGTGGACGAATCAGGCGCAAAGCCTGTAGCAATACTGCTCACACACGGACACTTTGACCACGCCACGGATGCAAAGCCGCTCGCAGACCGCTACGGCATCAAGATATATATCCATGAGGCAGACAAAGCCACACTCGATGACCCGCAGCTCAATGTCAGCTACATGATGGGGCAGTCAAAGACCTTTTATGCAGATGTATTTTTGAAGGATAAGCAGGAACTTGACATCGCAGGCTTTCACATAGTAGTGCTTCACACACCGGGGCATACACCGGGCGGCTGCTGCTATTATTTCCCGTATGAGGACGTGATCTTTACAGGAGATTCGCTGTTTTGCGGCTCAATCGGACGTACGGATTTCAAGGGCGGCAGCATGTCAGACCTTGTGCGCACGGTGAAGGAAAAAATCATGACACTGCCTGAGCATACAGAGGTGTACCCGGGCCATAACGACACAACAACCATAGAAAACGAGAGGATGTATAACCCTTACTTATGATAGTAGTAGTATTTAATAAACCGGATTTTGAATATGATGTGCACTCACTGCTCAAGGAGTTCTTCCCGCAGGAGGATGTGCAGATGTACTATAGCTGCTCACCTGATGAGGTGGAGGGGAAAAACTTAGCCTGCACGCACCACGAGATGACAGATGATGGCGTAAAGGAATTTGCGGATGCCTCACAGGTATTTAAGATAGACTATGTGGGTGATGAAATTGCAGTGGAGTGGACGCTGAATAGAGCCGGCGGAAATAATTCCATGACAGGTGAGATGCAGCAAGCCGACAAAAGTGACAGTAAAACAGCCGGAGAAAGTATCTGCACAAAAATATCCGTGACCGGCACAGACCGCAAGGAGACCAAAAACCGCCTTAAGCTCGCCCTGTATTCCATGATAGAAAAGGGCACAGGAAAGAGCCTTCCGTGGGGCACACTCTCAGGCATCAGACCAACCAAGATAGCCATGAAATGCATAGAGGACGGCATGAGCGATAGGGAAACCTACGACTATCTGAAGGAAACCTACCTCGCAAGCGATGAGAAAATCGACCTCTCAATAGGCATAGCAAAGCGTGAGAAGGCACTGCTCGACAAGGTGGACTATGACAACGGCTACAGCCTGTATATAGGCATACCCTTCTGCCCGAGCACCTGTGCATACTGCTCGTTTACCTCATACCCGCTCGGTGTGTGGAAAAACCGCGTGGATGATTATCTCGACGCACTCGAGAAGGAGATAGACTACACGGCACAGAAATTCTACCACAAGAAGCTAAACTCCATCTACATAGGAGGCGGCACACCGACCACACTAAGCCCTGCGCAGCTTGACAGGCTTATCAGAAAAATCAAATGCAGCTTTGATTTAAAGGACTGTCTGGAATTTACAGTGGAGGCAGGCAGACCGGACTCCATCACGAGAGAAAAGCTCCTGGCACTAAAGAAAAACGGCATCAGCCGTATATCAGTAAATCCACAGACCATGAAGCAGCAGACGCTTGATATAATAGGAAGACACCACACAGTAGACGATACGATACAAAGCTTCAAGCTCGCGCGTGAGCTGGGCTTTGACAACATAAACATGGACCTCATCATGGGGCTTCCCGAGGAGACGCTCGATGATGTAAGGCACACAATGGAGCTGGTGAAGGAGCTGGCACCTGACAACGTCACCATCCATTCACTCGCAGTAAAGCGAGCTGCAAGACTCACCATCTTCAAGGACCGCTACAGAGATATGCAGATGGTCAACACCCAGGAGCATATGGATCTCTGCGCAGCCTACTGTAAGCAGATGGGGCTTGAGCCATACTATCTCTACAGGCAGAAGGGCATGGCAGGCAACATGGAAAACGTGGGCTATGCGGCAAAGGGCAAGGCCGGCGTATACAACATACTGATCATGGAGGAAAAGCAGACCATCGTGGCGTGCGGCGCCGGGGCAAGCACCAAACGTGTCTGGCCGGTACCGAATCCGGATGGCACACACCGCATCGACAGATGCGAGAATGTCAAGGATGTAGGGCAGTATATCACAAGGATTGATGAGATGATAGAGAGAAAGCAGAGGCTGTTTGAGGAAAAATAAGCAGTATGGCATATAATAATGTATAATAATGCGCGCTACAATACCATAGCGATTAGCGAATGTGTCGAAAATTGTAAAGAAAACCTAATATTCATTGACAAAGAATTAAAAATGGGTGAAAATATATTATTGAAAACCCTGATTAGATACAGAAAAAGATACAAATAACCGAATAAAACATACGTAAAACAGAATAGGCTAAAATAATTCGGGGGGGGGTACAAAGGTACCTCCCCTAGAACAGGTATAAAGGAAAATAAAAGATACCACAAGGAGAATTTGGAAAGAATGTACAGAAAGAAAGGCAGAGGATGGACAAAGCATATAGATTTTATGCTTATAGATATCGCATGCATTGTTATAGCATTTTTTATTTCATATGTGATACGCTTCGGCTTTAATAACCCATATGTGGACAAGGACTACCGTATACTGGGTGTAGCATTTCTTCTGATAGATTTCTTTGTGGAGATAATGGCAGATTCATTCAAGAACGTCCTAAAACGCGGATATCTGGATGAATTCATATCGACCTGCAAGCACGCAGTGCTTGTATTTCTGGTGACAGCGCTATTTCTGTTCACCACACAGATGGCTGATATATACTCGCGATTATCATTTTATATCATGTTTCCAATCTATGTGACAATAACATATGTAGCAAGACTAGCGCTCAAGAGCTTCCTTAAGAAAAAGGGCTTTGGAGCATCAAGAAAATCGCTGTTTGTCATAGCACCTGATGCCATGCTTCGTGATACACTGTGCACAGTGGAGAAAAGCTGTATAGGCTATACAAAGATAGTAGCAGCTTCACTGGATACAGACATGAAGGGTATGACTATATGTGGCATACCTATAGTTGCAAACCACGATGGTATAGTGGACTATGCGTGTGATGAGTGGGTGGATGAGGTGCTCATCCCGCCTTGTAGCGAGGATGAATATCCAGAGCGGATGGCAGATATATTCCTTGAGATGGGAATAGCGGTACATACAGGAATAACCAAAAATGGCACAGCCCAGGGAGGCTACAAGCAGATAGAAAAGATAGGCGACTATACCGTAGTCACATCAAGCGTGAACTATGCCAACACCAGCGCGCTTCTGGTAAAGAGAGGCATGGATATAGTCGGAGGATTGGTGGGCTGCCTGTTCACACTTATCATAATGATATTTGTGGGTCCTATGATATACATAGCATCGCCTGGACCTATATTTTTCGCGCAGGAGAGAGTCGGCAGAAACGGAAGAAAATTCAAGATGTACAAATTCCGCAGCATGTATATGGATGCCGAGGAGCGAAAGAAGGAGCTTGCGGCACAGAATAAAGTGGGTGACGGAATGATGTTCAAGATGGACTTCGACCCGAGAATCATAGGCAATAAGGTGCTGCCAAACGGAAAGAAGAAAACCGGAATTGGGCAGTTTATCAGGAAAACAAGCCTGGATGAATTCCCACAATTCTTCAATATACTAGTGGGAGATATGAGCCTTGTGGGCACCAGACCGCCAACACTCGATGAGTGGGAGAAGTATGAACCACATCACAGAGCCAGAATGTCATTCAGGCCGGGACTGACCGGACTGTGGCAGGTGAGTGGAAGGAGTAATATCACGGACTTTGAGGAAGTGGTGAAGCTTGATACCCAGTATATTGGGGAGTGGAGTGTTAAGGGGGATATAAGTATTATCTTTAAGACAGTTATGGGCGTACTAAAAAACGATGGAGCAGTTTAAAAGACGTGAACAGACGAAAGAGTAAGCATAAAGAAAAACTTAATATTGCTATGTTTGGGCAAAAAAGAATTCCATCAAGAGAAGGCGGAGTTGAAATAGTGGTTGAAGAGCTTTCCACAAGGATGGTTGCACAAGGGCATAATGTGACTTGCTACAACAGAGGTGGTCATCATGTAAGTGGTTCAGAGTATGATTCAAAACGACTTAAAGAATATAAAGGAATAAAGCTTAA
>ENA-OPMI01000464-OPMI01000464.1-human-gut-metagenome-genome-assembly--contig:-NODE-464-length-13702-cov-1.724262_pt1 | contig 13702 bp, 10 predicted proteins | sample MGYA00241523_ERZ501743 | MGnify/ENA primary metagenome ERZ501743 (study PRJEB25962, sample SAMEA2042650) | human gut metagenome | biome: human gut; feature: human-associated habitat; material: faeces... | reverse complement strand
TATATTGAATAACTTTGACAACATACCGCAGGAAATGAAAGAACTGCCGCAATGGGTGGCAAGGGTTGATAAATTCCCCATAAACCCTAACAGCCTTTACGGTGCGAAATCAACCGATAAAACAAGCTGGGGAACATTTGAACAGGCAAAGGCTGCAATCGGCAAAAGGGCTAAAATGAAAGCCGTACAGGGCAAGGAATGCAACGGTATAGGCTTTGTTCTGTCTGCTCCGTACTGTGGAATTGACATAGACCATTGTTTTAACCCCGAAACGGGCGAATGGTCAAAAGAGGCACTTGACATTATCAAGAATATGAACAGTTACACCGAGGTTTCACCTAGTAAAACAGGCGTTCATATCTTCTATAAGAATGACGGCAACACCCACACGGAATGGAACAAGAAAAAGCCTATTGACAGCATACAACACCTTGAAATGTATCAGACCGACCGCTATTTTACCGTAACGGGCGAAATGTTCGGCGGTTACACTTCATTGAATGAACGCTCTACCGCTGCCGACTGCATATACAGAGGCTATATGCAAGAGGACGAGCAGCCCGAAAGTAAGCCGTTCAAGGCAACAATGCCCACACAGTCTTTTACGCCGCTGACAGACAACGAAATTATAGAAAAGGCAACACGCTCAAAGAACGGCGTTGAATTTCCTTCACTTTGGAGAGGTGACACAAGCAAGTATAACGGTGATGAAAGCCGTGCAGATTTGGCACTTTGCAATATTCTTGCGTTTTGGAGCGGCTGCGACAGCTCAACGATTGACCGCCTTTTCAGACAGTCGGGCTTAATGCGTGAAAAATGGGACAGAAAGACAGGCGGTACAACCTACGGCGAAATCACCATTCAAAAAGCCATAAACGATTGTACGGAAACATATAACCCTAACCGCAAGGCAGAAACAGCAATGCAGGATTTCAGCGAAAGTATAAACGCCGGCAACACCGTTACACAAGATATACAGCTACAACCATTTACATATGAAGATATGAAGAAGTACAAAGCGGATGACATTGCAACAGCTGAATTTTTTGCAAGTCTGACAAAAGATTTCCTTTGCTATATTGCACCCGAAAAGAGCTTTTACATATATAACGGGATTGCGTGGGAATGTGACGATATAAAGGACAATTTAAGAACGGGCAAAATGTTAATGAACTTTGTAAAAGCAGCACAGGCACTTATACCGCCAAAGCCAAAGGGCGAGCCAAAATACTGGACAGATGAAGAAACCGCCGAGGAGCTTATAAACTCAGCATACAGGCAGCAGTATAGAGGTTTAGGTAATTCTAACGGGCGTGAAAGGGTATTGAAAGATATCAAAAAGCTGTTGCGTAAAACTCCCGACATTTTCGATAAAAGAGCTGAATTATTCAACACAAAGAATTGCACTTTGAACCTTAAAACAGGCGAAATTCAGCCGCACAGGGCAACAGACTATATAACAAAATGCACCAACACCGACTATATACAGGGTGCAACAGATGAACGCTTTAACAGTTTTATAAATGAAATCTGCGAGAATGACAGCGAAACAATACAGGCATTACAAAGGGCGTTAGGTTATTCCCTTATGGGAACGGCACACGAAGAATGTTTATTTCTTGCTTACGGTAAAACCACACGCAATGGAAAAGGTACGCTGTTCGAGCTTGTTCTTGACACTTTAGGCAGTTACGGGCAGAAAATAAGTTTCAACACCTTAGCAAGAACAAACAACATTGACGGCAGCAAGCCAACCCCCGACCTTGCTGTACTTAGGGGTTCAAGATTTATTCTTGCAAACGAGCCACAAAAGGGCGTTTGTTTCAACGAAGGACTTGTAAAAGAAATGACGGGCAATGATACTATGGTTGCAAGACACTTGAATTGTGAGCCTATAACCTTTAAATGCAAAGGAATAATATTTATTTCTGCAAATAGCTTGCCTACTATTGCCGATTCATCACTTTATGAAAGCGACAGAATAAAAATATTACTTTTTAACAGACACTTTTCAGAAGAGGAAAGGGATTCAAGCCTTAAAGATACTTTACGAAAAGGCAACGGCAGAGCAGCGGTATTGAATTGGTTGCTTGACGGTTACAAGCAATACCGCAAATATGGATTGCTTACAACACAAAAAGCAAAAGAGGCTTTAAACAATTACAGAGCCGAAAACGATTACATTCAGCAATTTATTGACGAGGGGCTTATACTTTATAACCCTGATGACCGTTCCGCACCAAAAGTAAAACTACTTGAAGTGCAAAGGGAATATAACGAATGGTGCAGGATATCGGGTATTAAAGCATTAGGCAAAAAACTTTTCAAAGAAGAACTTATAGCCCACAAAGTTTCTATTCTTAATTCACACGGTTCACAAGCTATCAGGGCAAGAATAAACCCCGATTTATTCCAAAATACCGTTGATATTTTACCCGAAACCCTGTAAAAGGTGGGAAAGTGGGATTTTAAGGGTTGATTTTCCTACCCTTACATATGGAAAATATTTTTTTATTTTATATATATAGCGGTAAAAAATAGCCCTCATTTTCCCACTTTCCCACCTTTCGCATTATCAGAATAATAAAACTGTGGACACGAAAGGAGCATACAATGAACAGCATATTTTCATTTTACAATTACATAGCAGATTATAAAAACCGCAGCGGAGAAGATTTTCACAATGAATTTCAAATACCGAAATCAGCAGTAAAAGACGAAACGGACGGGGCGTTGTGCATTAAAGATTTTTTGCTTGAAAACGGATACACACCCGTTGTTATACTTAATATCAAGGGCGATTTCACTATGGCAGAACTGAAGAAAATTTCAGAGGGCAAGTTGTTTTCACACAAGACCTTGACCGAAAGCATTAAGAAAGCCGAATTCAGATACCTTGACTAACGAAGAATTAGCGGTACAAATTCAGTTAGGAGCGTCCGACCTATACGCCGAACTGTGGGAGCAGGTCAAAAAGCTAATGACGAAAATTTTATTCAAGGAGCTTTCAACTTATACTCTGCCGAATTACATCAATCAAGAAGATATGGTGCAAGAGCTTTATTTTGCCCTCTGTAAAGCCGTACAAGCCTATGACGATACAAAGCCATATAAGTTTACTTCCTATCTGACTTATTCTATAAAAAGCGTTATACAGTCCAAATTCAGAAAGAAAACTTTTTCGGAAACTTCATACAATATAACTGTTGATGAGAGCGAAGAAACAGAATTGCTTGACTTCATTGCCGACAGTACAAGTACAAAAGATTTTGAAAATTTGGAACTGACCGACTTGCAACAGAAAGTCAGACAGGCTATTGCAGACCTACCCGAAAACAACGGCGAATTAGTACGCTTGTATTATCTGCGTGGCGTTACATATGACAATATTGCCGCTGCCAAAGGAGAAAGTAAAAGCAAAGTACAAGCCGATATACACAAGGGCGTGTCATTACTGCGTAAAAACAGGAGCTTGCAAAGCCTTTACGGAGAATTGACCTTGCATTATAACAAGCGTGATTGGCTGCTTGAAACAGCCTTGCAACATTGGCAGTATTCAAACGAACGGTATAACCTCAAACAGGATATAGAACGCCGCCGCAATAACGGCGAATATATCAGCTACGGGACAGAGCAAACAATATTGACAACCGAGCAAAGCCGCTTTGTAACTGAGTATATCCGCAAGCATTAAACAATTTAATAACGCAACAAGCTGTGTATTTCTTCCGTGTGGTGACAAAAGTAACGCCGTAAAGAGATACACGGCTTTTTCTATTTACCGATTTTACAAGCCCTAAAAAACTATCTGGAGATTTCGGAGACCTTAAAAAGTAAAGCTTATTTTACTACAAAATACTACCTTTTTTTCTGCCGTTTATTTGCCGATTATTTGCCGTTTAATTCCGCTAAAATAAACAGCAACCCATAAAATCCCATAAAAGCTAAATAACTAAAAACCGCATTATAAAGCCGTTTATCAAAACTTGCAAAATCACATAAAAACACACAAGGCAGTTTGGTAAGGACGAGGTCACGGGTTCGAATCCCGTTATCAGCTCCATAAAAGGGTATTGGTTAAAAAGACCGATACCTTTTTATTGTTGTTTAGAAAACAATACCGTTACCCAATCCAAACTGATTAATATTATTCTTGTACAATCTATCTTGCATATACTGCAATTGCGTTGCGGTCGTACTGATTATCGCTTTCCCCTTTCCTTATCCTGTGACTATATTATACTACAATGTTTAAGCGTATAATTTGTGCATATTGGTACTTGTTAAGTGTAAAGAGGTATGCTATAATAATATTTGTAAAGGAACGGTGGCGGCTGTTTCAGCTCCCTTGCGAAAGGGGGTGTATTCCAATGGCAGAGATTACATACTTGTTTGTTCTCGCAATTGTTTTCGTGGCTTTTAATGAAGTCATTAAGAATATAAAGAAATAACCGCCCTGTGTAGCAGCACAAGACGGTTAAGTTGAAAAATTTAATCTAGTTGCAAGCGAAACAGCTAAAGCCGTTCCTTTTCACCTATATTATACAACAACAATAATTTGATGTCAATAGATTTTAGGCGGTGAAGAAATGGCAGAAAATAAGAACAGCAGGGCGAGAATTGAGGCAAACAACCGATATAACGCTAAAGCATATGACCGTATCAATGTTGCCGTGCCGAAAGGTCGAAAAGATATTATCAAAGCCCACGCAGAAAAGAACGGCGAAAGCGTGAACGGATTTGTTAATCGTGCTATTAATGAAACAATACAGCGTGACGGTGAGTAATTCCACAAGGCAAGCTCTGAAATATGGGCTTGTCTTGTTTTGTTTTAGTTGACAGGTTTCTTAACGGATTTAATTTTTCAAAACAGCCAAATGAAAGTATTTTTGAAATTATGTAAAATATACTTGACAATAAGTAACTTTTAATGTACTATAATGGTACAGAAAGCTTTTTGTACGCATTGTGGATTTTTTAAGTATTCACATCTAAACACATAAAATTTTTTAATATTATTTGCGGATTATCGGTTGGACGAATAAATCTGCAAATTGGCTGATTTATTTGGGAGATGTTATTATGGGAGAAAAATACTATTGGGTGTTTGGTTTTTGTTGCGGTTTTATTGCCGTAGTTATCGTAACGCTCATTATCGCAAACATTAAAAGGAAAAAGAACACTTACACAGAATACGATGAACGACAGGTTCTTGCACGGGGCAAGGCTTATAAATCGGCATTTTTTGTGCTTATCGGGTACATAATTGTCTGCGCTTTAGTTAATGTTTTGGAGATTAATTGGGCTGAACTCAGCGTTCAAATGTTCATAGGACTGTTTTTTTCAACTGCCGTATTCGTTGGAATAAGCATTTTCAATGACGCATATTTTACATCAAATAAAGGCAGAAAGAGTCTTTTAGGCGTTTTGGCATTTATTGCGGGAGCAGAATATTTGGGAATTGCTTTCGGCAAAAAAACCTTTGTTACAAACGGAATAGCAAATCTTGACATTATTCCTATCATTGTAATGATTTGGGCAATAAGTATTTTTGTGATGGTTGTCATCAAAACAATAATTGACAAAAAGGCAGTTGAAGAATGAAGAATTTAAGATTAAAAAGCGCCCGTGCCGCAAAGGATTTGTCACAGCAACAGCTTGCGGAACTTGTAAAGGTGTCAAGACAGACAATAAGCGCAATTGAAAAGGGCGACTACAATCCCACAATTAACCTTTGCATAGCAATATGTAAAGCGCTTGACAAAACCCTTGACGAATTGTTTTGGGAAGAATAAGTAAACTTTAACGGCAATCGGTGATTTGTTTCACGGTTGCCGTTTTTATTTTTACCTTTTCAAAATCAAACGGAAAATTGCCACGGCAAATATTACAATGTGGGGGAATTGTAAAAATTAACGAAAAATGCTTGAAAAATGTCGGGTTAAGCCGTATAATATAGGTGTTTGAGGATTTCGGACTCATACAATTTATTGAAAGGAGAAGTACACATGATTTATTCAAAAGAAGTTGAAAATATGTGCACTGTAGCAAAGGGACCTAAGCACGGTCCTGCACCTATTCCCGAAGAGGGCAAATGGGTAAAATCTTATGACATTAAAGACATTTCAGGTCTTTCACACGGCATTGGCTGGTGTGCTCCTCAGCAGGGTGCCTGCAAGCTTACACTTAATGTTAAAGACGGTATCGTTGAAGAGGCTCTTGTTGAAACAATCGGTTGTTCGGGTATGACTCACTCTGCAGCTATGGCAGCAGAAATTCTTCCTAACAAAACACTCCTTGAGTGTCTTAACACAGACCTCGTTTGTGACGCTATCAACACAGCTATGAAGAACATCTTCGAGCAGCTCGTTTACGGCAGAAGCCAGACAGCTTTCTCAGAGGGCGGTCTTCCAATCGGCGCAGGTATGGAGGATCTCGGTAAGGGTCTTCGCAGCCAGGTTGGTACAATGTACAGCACAAACGCTAAGGGCGTTCGTTACATGGAAATGGCTGAAGGCTATGTTCTCAAGACAGCACTTGACGAGAACGATGAAGTTATCGGCTATCAGTTCGTAAAGCTCGGCAAAATGCTCGAGGACATTCGTCACGGCGTTGAGCCAAACGAAGCATACAAGAACAACATCGGTCAGTACGGTCGTTTTGACGGCGCAGCTAAGTACATTGACCCTCGTGAAGAATAATTCGGTAAGGAGGACACCATAATGGCAGTAACATTTGAAGGTATGGAAAGAAGAATGCCTAAAATTGAGAAGTGCCTTGCCGAATACGGTATTGCAAATCTTGAAGAGGCAAGAAAAATTTGTAACGATCTCGGTTTTGATCCCTACGACATCGTAAAGGGCGTTCAGCCGATCGCATTTGAAAACGCAGGCTGGGCTTACACACTCGGTTGTGCAGTTGCAGTTAAGAAGGGCGCAAAGACTGCTTCAGAGGCAGCAGAAGCTATCGGTATCGGTCTTGAGGCTTTCTGTATTCCCGGCTCAGTAGCTGAGCAGAGAAATGTTGGCCGTGGTCACGGTAACCTCGGCGCAATGCTCCTCAGAGATGAAACAAAGTGCTTTGCATTCCTCGCAGGTCACGAAAGCTTTGCAGCAGCAGAGGGTGCTATCGGTATCGCTGAGAAAGCAAACAAAGTACGTCAGAAACCTCTGCGTGTTATCCTGAACGGTCTTGGAAAAGACGCTGCTTACATTATTTCAAGAATCAACGGCTTTACATATGTAAAGACTCAGTTTGACTATTTCACATCAGAGCTTAAAATCGTTGAAGAGAGAGCTTTCTCAGACGGTGAAAGAGCTGCAGTTCGCTGCTACGGCGCTGACGATGTTCGTGAAGGTGTTGCAATCATGCAGCATGAAAATGTAGGTGTATCTATCACAGGTAACTCTACTAACCCGACTCGTTTCCAGCACCTCGTTGCAGGTACATACAAGAAGTGGGCAAATGAGAACGGCGTTAAGTATTTCTCGGTTGCATCAGGCGGCGGTACAGGCCGTACACTTCACCCCGATAACATGGGTGCAGGTCCTGCATCATACGGTCTTACAGACTCAATGGGCAGAATGCACGGTGACGCTCAGTTCGCAGGTTCATCTTCTGTTCCTGCTCATGTTGAAATGATGGGTCTTATCGGTATGGGTAACAACCCGATGGTTGGTGCTACAGTTGCTTGCGCAGTTGCAGTTTATGAAGCTGTTAACAAGTAATTACCAATCTTTTCAATAAATTAAAAAGGGGTCGGCTCTTTGAGTCGATCCCTGATTTTTTTGTGCAACGAAAATCCCAGATTGTATCAGCATTCTGACAAGTTGGAATTGCAAATACAAAAAATATTAAGCTGAATGATTCCGCCACCCTAATCGGTACGGCGGAAATTTTTATGCATTTTTGCTTTAACGAGTTTATGTTTACGGATATTCTTTAGCTGTTTTCTTTACAGTGTATATGTTACTTATTTGCAGATTCTTTTTTAAACCAAAAGAATCGACTGACTACAGTAACAGATTACTCTTTCAGCTTGTTAAGCTTTTCAATATGCTTCATGCGCTTGTAGCGGTAGAGAATGTTTTCTGCCCATTCACGGTCAATTTTAAGAAAGCCCTTTAATTTTTTGTCCTTATATGCAAGCGAATCGACAATTTTCTTCGATTTAACATAAATTTCAAGTCTTGCTGTCTGAACATACGGCGTATGCTTTTCACCTGTAAAATATGTAAATCCCATTGTGTTGCGTTCACGATCGTACATTGAAAGGTATCCGTCATGAATTTCCGCACCGTTAAGCTTTTTTGAAACCGTTTGGCTGATTGCAAGCTTTGTAAGCTCAACTGACATATCGTCAAGTCCCGACTCAAAGATAAAAATTTTCTCCTTGAACGAATTGAAGGTCGGAACAATTCGTTTGCTTATGTTGCGGAGATTGCTGTATTTTTCTTCAAGCTCGTTGTCGCAGAGCTGAAAATGATCAATTTTGGGAATGAAATACACCATAAAACGATTCTTCATATCATTGTAGAGAATCGGATATGTGAGCCTTGCGGAGTATCCGCATGACGGACATTTCCACGCAAAAAGCTCACCGTCAAGTGCTCTTCTGCGCACACCCTTTGTTACGGACGGGTTGATGCTGGTGTAAACATCAGCCTTGCTCATTTCACCGCACATTGGGCAGACGATTGCCTTGGTAATTTTCTTTTCAGGCATCCAAACCACCTCTTTAACACTCTATGAAACTAATTATAGCAATTGACCGTGATTTTAACAAGTAAATTTTAAAAAAATGTTGATTTTATCAAAAAAATCTGTCATAATAATAGAAATAAGTTTAATATTATTCGCCACGGCAGAATGTGTCAGAGTGTTTGTGCCAAAGCGGTTTTAAAGGAGAAATTTACTATGACGATACTTGACAGTGTAAAAGGAACAGTAAATACAGCCGTTGATACAATTTCATCGGTAGCTCAGACAATAGTAGAAAAGAACAGAACAAACGCAAAGCTCAACAGATTAAGACTTGTTATGAAAAGCGAAAGCGAGCTTATGAACAGAGCATATATTGCTCTCGGAAAGATTATGTACGACAGCAGAAAGAGAGGCACTGAAATTAATGATGCCGAGTGCGAAAAGCTTTTGAAGGTTATTGATACTTCAAAGGCCAAAATCGCAAAAGCAAGAGAGTGTTACAGAAAGATTGTCAACAGCTCAAACGATATTTTCTACGGCAATCCCGAGGTTGCTCCCGAGGTTAAAGAGGATGATATTGTTGATATTACAGTAGCTTGCTCAAATGAGGGCGACTACAAGTCATCTCCTTTTAAAGAGGAAAAGCCTGTTGAAAAACAGCCCGAGGCTGTTACCGAAGAAAAGGCAGAACCCGAGCATCTTACAAACATCTGCGACCTCAAGGCAGAGCTTGAGGCAAAGCGTGAAGAAGGATTCTCCGAGTCCGCAGATTCAGACGAGGCAGATGACGGTGAAGCTCCTCACGGTGAACTTTTCTGATAATGTAAATACTTAAAGCTAAAGACCTGCCGATTTCGGCAGGTTTTTCTGCATTTTTAAGATATATTAAAGTCGGAACAATGCTCCGCTTTGCTTTTGAGGGCAAATTATATGCAGTAGATTATACATTATGCCCTTTATGTGTATTGAATTTTTGTGATAAAAATGGTAAAATTCATCAAAGGTGAAAATATTCTGAATTAGAATTATTTTCTTGGCAAAAAATACTATAATTAATTAGATATGCACAATGAGATTACTATGTATTGATTTCGGAGGCACAAGTTGAAATTAGGATTGGATATTGGCTCAACAACAATAAAATGTGTTGTGCTTGACGACGAAAACAAATTAATATACAGCACATATGAAAGGCATTATTCCCGAATTACGGAAAAGATTGCAGAAATTCTTGCACTTGTACGGACAAGGATTGACGGCGTTGAAAATGCCTCGGTGGCTCTTTCGGGTTCTGCCGGAATGGGTGTTGCCGAGTCTGTCGGCGTTGATTTTATTCAGGAGGTTTACGCAACAAGAGTTGCCGCCAATACTTTTATTCCGGGTACAGATGTTATAATTGAACTCGGCGGTGAGGATGCAAAGATATTGTTTCTCACAAACGGACTTGAGGTAAGAATGAACGGTACCTGCGCCGGCGGCACGGGTGCGTTTATTGACCAGATGGCAACACTTCTGAATGTTAAGCTTGAGGATATGGACGAGCTTGCAAAACAGCACGAAAAGACATACACAATCGCATCAAGATGCGGTGTGTTTGCAAAGACCGATATTCAGCCGCTCCTTAATCAGGGTGCGAGGAAGAGCGACATCGCAGAGAGTATTTTCAATGCGGTTGTAAGCCAGACTGTTGCAGGTCTTGCACAGGGCAGAGAAATTGAAGGTCAGATTGTATATCTCGGCGGACCTCTTACATTTATGAGCGAACTGCGAAACTGCTTTGACCGCACGCTCGGAACAAAGGGCATCTGCCCCGAAAATTCACTTTATTATGTTGCCTGCGGTGCGGCTTTGTGTGCCGAAAAGACTATTGATTTTGACGAGGTTATCGAAAAGGTAAAGAACTACCGTGGCAGCGGTAACTTTGCGTTCAATCAGCCCCTCTTTAAAAACGAAGAGGAGTACAGAAAATTCTGCGACCGTCATGCAAAGGCTGATGTTAAGCAGAAGGAGCTAAAGGGTTACACCGGCAAGGCTTATATAGGAATGGACGCAGGTTCAACAACCGTAAAGGGTGTTGTTCTCAATGATGACGGTGAGTTGCTCTATTCAAAATATCTGCCATCAAAGGGAAACCCCGTTGAGATTATGAAGCAATTCCTTGACGAGGTTTACGAAATAAATCCCGAAATAAATGTTGTTTCTTCTGCCGTAACAGGTTACGGTGAGGACATTGTAAAGAACGCATTTGCGGTTGATTACGGCATTGTTGAAACAATCGCCCACTTTACCGCCGCAAAATACTTTATGCCCGATGTTGAATTTATCATCGATATCGGCGGACAGGATATCAAATGCTTTAAGATACATAACGGTGCAATTGACAATATATTCCTTAATGAGGCTTGTTCATCGGGTTGCGGAAGCTTTTTGCAGACTTTTGCAAACGCTCTCGGATATGAGATTGCCGACTTTGCAAAGCTCGGACTTTTTGCAAAGCGTCCCGTTGACCTCGGCTCACGCTGTACCGTATTCATGAATTCAAGCGTTAAGCAGGCTCAGAAAGACGGCGCAACAATTGAAGATATCTCGGCAGGTCTTTCACTCAGCGTTGTAAAGAATGCCCTTTACAAGGTTATTCGTGCGTCAAGCCCCGACGAACTCGGCAAGCGTGTTGTGGTTCAGGGCGGTACTTTCCTTAACGATGCTGTTTTGCGTGCATTTGAACAGGAAATGGGCGTTGAAGTTGTCCGTCCTAACATTGCAGGACTTATGGGTGCTTACGGTGCGGCTCCTTACGCAAAGAAAAAGTCAAAAGGCGTTGGCAAGAGTACAATTACCGACAAAAAGGGACTTGATGAATTTGTTCACGAAATCAAGGTTGCAAACTGCGGTATGTGCAACAACAACTGCCGTCTTACAATAAATTCATTCGGCAAGGGCAGAAAGTTTATTGCAGGAAACCGTTGTGAAAGACCGATCACAAAGAAAGCTCCTGCAAACGATATGAATATGTATGCCTATAAGCTGAATCTCATTGATTCCTACAAGCCTGTTGAAGGCATAAGAGGTAAGCTTGGAATTCCTATGGCGCTCAATATGTATGAGCTTTATCCGTTCTGGTACAGATTCTTTACAGAACTTAAATTTGAGGTGTTCCACTCACCGTATTCAACAAGAAAGCTTTATCAGAGAGGTCAGCAGACAATTCCGAGCGATACCGTTTGCTTCCCTGCAAAGCTTGTTCACGGTCACATTCAGACTCTTATTGATATGGGTGCAGAAACAATTTTCTACCCCTGTCTTTCCTATAATTTTGACGAGCATCTCGGAGATAACCATTACAACTGTCCTGTTGTTGCTTACTATCCCGAGGTTATCAAAAACAATATGAAGGATATACGCAAGGTTCACTTCATAAAGGAATACTTTGGTATTCACCGCCCGAACGATTTTCCGAAGAAAGCCTATGAAAGACTTTCGTTCCACTTCCCCGACCTCACTCTTAACGAGGTAAGAAATGCGGCTAAGCTTGCATATCAGGAACAGGAAAATTACAGAAAAAAGGTTATCGACAAGGGCAGCGAGATTATTGCCAAGGCTGAAAAAGAGGGCAAAAAGATTTTTGTTCTTGCAGGCAGACCATATCATATTGATCCCGAAATTAACCACGGAATCGACAGACTTATCTCAGGCTTTGATGTTGCAATCGTCAGCGAAGATGTTATTTCTCCGAGAGTTGAACATTTCCGGACTCATGTTCTTAACCAGTGGACATACCACGCAAGACTTTATGCGGCGGCAAAATATGTTACAACAAGAAAGGACATGGAGCTTGTTCAGCTTGTATCCTTCGGCTGCGGTGTTGATGCGATTACAACCGATGAGGTAAGAGAAATTCTTGAAAGCAAAAATAAGATTTACACTCAGATTAAGATAGATGAAATTACAAACCTCGGAGCAGTTAAAATCCGAATCCGCAGTTTGCTTGCTGCGCTTGAAAACGATTGATGAAAGGAAATTCTGTTATGGCAGAGTTGAAGTATGACAAAAAAACAGGTCGTTTGCTGTTTACAAAGCAGATGAAAAAGGAATACACAATTCTTATGCCCAATATGGCGCCTATTCATTTTAAAATACTTGAAAAGGTGTTCAACTACTACGGCTATAAGTCTGATTTGCTCGACACAACGGGTCCGGAGATTGCGCAGACAGGTCTTAAATATGTTCACAACGATACCTGTTATCCGGCTTTGCTGGTTATAGGTCAGTTCATCAATGCTCTGCAAAGCGGAAAGTATGATGTTCACAAGGTTGCCCTGATGATTACTCAGACAGGCGGCGGATGTCGTGCGTCAAACTACATTTTCCTTTTGAGAAAGGCTCTCAAAAAGGCAGGCTTTGAGTTCGTTCCCGTAATTTCACTTTCGTTCGGTATGGAGCACAACAGCGGCTTTTCGCTCACACTTCCGCTTATCCGCAGATTTGTCGGCGGTCTTGTGTACGGCGACCAGTTAATGCTGCTTTCAAATCAGACAAAGCCTTATGAAGTGAACAAGGGCGAAAGTATGGCGCTTGTTGATGAGTGGACGGATAAGATTTCCGATATGCTCATACAGGGCAAGGGCTACACTCTTGAAGAAATTGACGAAACTCTTGACCGAATTACAAAGTCATTTACAAAAATAGAGCTTAACAAAGTGCCGAAGGTTAAAGTCGGTATTGTCGGCGAAATCTATGTAAAATACTCCAAAATGGCTAACAACGGTCTTGAGGACTTTCTTGCAGATCAGGATTGCGAGGTTTGCGTACCCGGTCTTATGGGTTTTGCATCATTTAAGGTTGATAACCGTATTGAGGACTACAAGATGTTCGGAGGAAGCAGAGTTAAATACAAATTCTGTTCGATGCTTCTTAACTACCTCACAAAGCTTGAGGGACTTATGGTTGATGCCGCTGAAAAGTACGGCTTTGTTCCGCCTCACAGATATGCTCACACAAA
>ENA-OPMI01000449-OPMI01000449.1-human-gut-metagenome-genome-assembly--contig:-NODE-449-length-14190-cov-2.939441_pt1 | contig 14190 bp, 10 predicted proteins | sample MGYA00241523_ERZ501743 | MGnify/ENA primary metagenome ERZ501743 (study PRJEB25962, sample SAMEA2042650) | human gut metagenome | biome: human gut; feature: human-associated habitat; material: faeces... | reverse complement strand
TCACAAAACCAATTGCAAGGTTTACGATCATTACCACACCAAAATGGATCGGATCCATTCCCAGTGCCTTTACTACAGGCAGAAGGATCGGCGTTACGATCAGGATCAGAGGAGCAACGTCCATGAAGCAGCCTAATACCAGCAGCAGGATGTTGATCAGGATCAGAACTACATACTTGTTATCAGAAACCGTTAATAACATCTGTGTGATCTTTGCAGGAACCTGCATAAGGCTCATCAGATAGCAGAATGCATTTGCAGCTGCAATGATACTTAAGATCATAGCCAGGGTTCCCAAGGATTTCTTTGCAATTCTCCAGATATCTTTTACTTTAATGCTCTTGTAAATAAATAAGGTAACAAATAAAGCGTATACACATGCGATTGCAGCACTTTCTGTGGTTGTAAATAAACCGGTACAAACACCAAGAAGAATGATAACAATGGTCATAACACCCAGGAAACCGTCACTGACAATCTTTAAAGACTCACGGACTGTATACTTAGGTCCTCTTGGATAACCTCTTTTTCTGGTAATACGTGCTACCAGGATACACATTGCAGCACATAACATAAGTCCAGGTCCGATACCTGCCAAAAACAGTTTTCCTGTAGAAAGTCCGCCTGCTGCCATACCATAAATGATCATGTTGTGGCTTGGAGGAATGATCAGAGCCTGTGTAGCAGTTGCTACTGTAGTTGCAACAGAGAAGTCTTTGTCATAACCACTTTTTGTCATCATACCGATCTCGATCGGTCCTAAGGAAGATACGTCCGCTGTAGGTGAACCGGAAATACCACCAAAAAAGGTTGAAGCGATTACGTTTACATAGGCAAGACCGCCGCGGAAACGACCTACCATAACGTTGGCCACTTCTACCAATCGGTCCGAAATACCGCCTTCTGCCATAATATCACCGGCAAAAATAAAGAACGGAATTGCTAAAAATGAGAATGACTGTACGCCGTCACCCAAACGCAGGAATACCGATGATACATATTTCGGTCCCAGGTAAAGGGCGGTCAGAACACAGGCACCCAACATACTGAATGTTACAGGTACACGCAAAACCATAAAAATCATAAATGTTGCAAAGAGTATGATCATGGCTATTGTATTTGTATCCATAGTGTTAATCCCTCTTTTCTATCATCACTTTACCATTGTTAATTTTCAAGCTCGCTTTTGGATTCCAGGAAATTGTCTGTGGATTTCGTATGGAACATACCAAAGAACTTTGCAACAACCATGACCAGGCACAGAATTCCACTGATAACGGTGACCAGATACAGATATCTTCTTGGAAGACCTGTAATCGTAAATTTAGAATTTGTCTTTTCCATCAGGAAAAATCCATAACGGATCATGCAAAGAGATACTACTAACAGTATTGCATTGCTGAAATAAAGAAGAAATACCTTTACCTTCCTTGGAAAATATTTCGCAAATACTTCAATACGAATATGCAGATCATCCTTTATGCCCACCGGAAGCAGTAAGAACATCATGGTGTCAAGGAGGATCAGCATGACCTCCTCGCACCACTTGATATTACCTCCAAGAGCACGGCTGATTACCTGCGCTGTTACTGTACATACCATAAAGATCAGCACCAGTCGGCAGAGCGCTTCTACGACGGTATATACAAGCCCGATCGCATTTTCAATTTTTTCTTTCATCGCCTATACCCTCTTTAAAATTATCAAACCAGCTTATTATTTTCCTAATGTTGTATTGATGGCATCTAACAGTGTTGCATATTTTGCAGAGTATTCTTCATAAATAGGAGCCATAGCCTCTCTGAAGGAATCTAAAGTTGCGTCATCTGGTTCTACAATAGTTGCACCTTTGTCTTTTAATGTCTGAAGAGACTCATCAATAGAAGCATCCCAGATTTCTCTGTCATATGCAGTTGCATCTGCCATTGCTTCGTCTACGATTGCCTTATCTTCATCACTTAAGGACTCCCACAGATCCAGGTTCATGCAGATCACGTCCATAGTAGTTGTATGGTTGTCCATCAGAACATAAGGAGCAACTTCATATAAGCTGTCGGAAAGGATGATGTTAGGGTTATTCTCGCCGCCCTTACATACACCGGTCTGCAGTGCGCTGTACACTTCGTTTGCAGCTACGTTTACAGGGTTAGCACCTAAGTTGCTGACCATGGAGTTCATTAACTGGTTGTTCTGTACACGGATCGGCAGTCCCTTGAAATCATCAATTGTCTTTACTTCTGTTGTAGTATAGAAGCAGCGGCTTCCACAGTCTGTGAAACCGATTCCCTGAATGCTGTAATCATTCAGACCATTTTTAATGGTAGTACCAACATCACCTTCCAGAACTTTCCACATCTCTGTGTTGTTCTTAAACAGGAATGGCAGTAAGAATACCTGTGTATCTTCATACAGTCCGCTTAATGTACCGATTGATAACTTAGCTACGTCAACAGTACCTGCCTGGAGCTGCTCCATATAAGAAACCTCATCACCCAGGATAGAAGATTCGTAAACATCTACTGCAATACGTCCGTTACTCTTCTCATAAACTTCATCCGCAAACTTGATCAGAGCCTTTGTAGTAGGATAATCTTTTGCTGCGTCAGTAGCCAGCTTCCAGGTCATCTCAGAACCGGTCTTTTTTTCCTCATCTCCGGCTGCTGCAGCCTCTGTTGTTCCCTCTGCTGCTGCCTCTGTTTCTTTTGCACTTTCAGGTGCCTTTGTTTCTGTCGGCTGTGATGAACCGCCACAAGCTGTAAGTCCCATAACCATAGATGCTGCCAAAGCAGCTGCTAACATTTTTTTCATTTTTGCCATCCTCCTAAAATTATTTATTTAATTCCTTTAATATAGTTTCTTTTAATTCATCTACCATCTTCTGATATTCAGCATCGGTCAGTTCTTTCTTTCCCTGTGTATCATCAAATGGATTACCCCAATCTGGACCATCTTTATATTTAGGAACAACATGTACATGTACATGAGGTACCAGATCCCCAAATGTTGCATAATTGATCTTATCTGGATGATACAGTTCAAAGATTGCTTTTGCTGTAGCTGCCAGTTCTTCAAAGTATCCATCTCTCTGTTCTTTGGTCATCTGGAAGTATTCTGTCTTATGCTCATTCAGCTTTACAACACATCTTCCTGGATATTTCTGATTTCTGTTTAAGTAGATCGTAGAATAGTTTAACTTGCAGATCTCGATCATTAAACTCTTTCTCTTTTCCCCGTCTTCACAATAGAAACATTCGCTCATAACCTTGACTCCTTTTTATATATTGTCAACATTGTCAACATTTGTTTACATCACTAAGTATACATATCTTTCAATAGGTTGTCAATATTAATGTCAACTATTTTTAAATTTTCGTTCGTTCCCCTTAGTTGTTTTTACTTTTTTCGCCCATTATTCCCCTCATATTTCCTATATTTTTCACAGATACTTCTCACTTTCACCACCTTTTATAGGCGTTTTGTTCATTTATCTTCTTTATATATGTTTTTATATGTTCGCAACATTTTCAATAATTTGTTGATTATTTTGTTGACTTTGTTGTTCAAAACATGTATACTATCAAATGTAAAAATTCTTCTGACATCTCAACAAATCAACAAACAAAACAAACACATTTTTAAGGAGGATGTATCATGGCAATCACAAATGGTTTTGAAATGGTTTTTAACAGACGTCTTATTTTCGGCGAAAATAAGGTAACAGAGATCCCGGGGATCTTAAACTGGTACAACAAGAAAAAAGTTCTTTTTGTAACTTTCAGCGCTGAGTTTGATGCCTTCAAGAAGATCTCTTCTCTTTTAACAGACGCCGGCATGGCTGTTGTTCCTTACGAAGTAAAGACTGAGCCAACTCTTCAGATTATTGACCACGGACGCGATATTTACGTTGCAGAAGGATGTGACTGTACCATTGCTTTAGGCGGCGGAAGTGTTGTTGATGCAGCAAAAGTGATCGGTATGCTGGCTGTTAACGGCGGCGACACCGAAGACTATCAGATGAGAGGAAAAGCTGTTACCGTTGAACCACCTCTGTTCATTGCTATCCCAACTACCTCCGGAACCGGTGCTGAGGCTACTAAGACCAGCGTTGTTATCAACAATAACAACCACTTAAAGAAGAGTCTGTATCACAACACCATGATTGCTGATGTTGTTGTTCTGGATCCAAGCCTGACTTTAGCTCTTCCTGCACGTATTACCGCTGCTACAGGAATGGACGCTTTAAGTCATGCTATTGAATCTTACGTTTCCTTAAACGCAACACCTATCACCGAAATGTACGGCTTAAAGGCGATTGAACTGGTAAACAAATATCTGGAAGAAGCTTACCGCAATCCTGATAATCTGGAAGCAAGAGCCGGAATGATGCTTGCAAGCTACTTCGGCGGTGTTGCCATCACTGCAGGTATTGGTATTGCTCACATCATGGCTCAGCCTTTAGGAGGCGAATACGGTATTCCTCACGGCGATGCATGCTCCATCTTCCTGCCAGCTTCCATTATCCTGAATCAGGAATATGCAGAGAAGAAATATGTAGAAATCTCCAAGGCATTCGGCGTATACAAAGAAGGTGCTTCTGACAAAGAAAATGTACAGGCTCTGTTAGACAAAATTACTTCTCTGCAGAAATCCATCGATGCTCCTCGCTGCTTAAAGGGATATATAAAGGAAGAACCAAGCATGGATTATCTGATCGATGTGATCAAGAGAACTACCGGACATATTACCTGCAATCCACGTCCTCTGAATGAGGAACTGATGAAAGCAGCATATGAGCTGGCTATGAAAGACTGATCGGCAGGTTTTTAAAACATGAATTGCAGGAAAGAGCTGAACATGTTAAAATGTTAAATGTATACTTTATGTATAAATATTAGTCAACAAATTAACAAACGATTCAGTTAGGTAAAATATGAGCAAAGAAAAATTTCGTTATTCCATGATTTATAATGACATCAAAAATGATATCCTGAATGATGTCTACAAGGTAGGAAGCCTGCTCCCCACAGAGCAGGTCCTCTCCCTGAAATACGATGTCAACCGCAGCACTCTTCGAAAAGCAATGCAGATGTTAGCAGACGAAGGGCTGATCGAAAAATGCCCCGGAAAAGGCACTATTGTTTTAAGCAGTGTCCCGGTTGCCCCAGAGTCCCCAAAAGTTATCACCAACAAAAACATCGGTTTTTTCCTCCCAAAAGAAAATATTATAACCGAACCATTTTACTCTTCCCTGTTTAATATACTGGAACGTGATTTTCAGAAAAACGGCTGTTCCCTGATCTACACTACACTGGATGCTTCCGATAATATTGCAGATAAGATTACAGCACTTGGTCTTTCCGGAATCGTTTTTGTAAGTAATGTTGTTCAAAAACACATTGAATATGCTGTCAGTCAGAAAATACCCTGTGTTTTAGTCAACAGCTACTCCGACAAGCTTCCTTCTGTTTTATCAGATAACCGCAAAGGAGCTTATCTTGCAGGCAGATATCTTATCGAACACGGACACAAAACTGTCGCTTTACTGGCAGGTGTGCGAAGCTATTTAAGTAACCAGGAACGTACCGCCGGATTTCTCCAGGCTTTCCAGGAAGAAGGACTCTCTATTCCTCCTGAATTGATCTTAGAAACAGGCTCCTGGCTTTATGACGCAGCTGAAAAGGTGTGCTTGAACTTTTTCAACACTTACACAGGCGAAATGCCTACTGCCCTGTTTGCATTTAATGACCGTTTGGCAACTGGAGCCATCAATGCCATCTGCAAAACCGGTCGTACTGTACCTGACGATGTAAGTGTGATCGGCTATGATAATCTGGGCTACTATAATATTATCAGCCCACGGATCACTACAGTGGAAACACATATCGAAGCTATCTCCGAATCTACGGTAATGCATATGATATGGCAGCTAAACAACGGCAGTTGTCTGCCTGTAAAAGTCCTTACCCCAGTTGAAGTGATCTCCGGCGAAACCGTCCGTTCTTTACTTTGCTAAATTTTACATCTGCAATTCATTTTTATATCTTTTTGTCAAAAATAAAAACGCCCAGAATAGTTTTCGGATCTTCTTTCTGATTATTCTGGGTGTTTTTTACTGTGATCTCTTATGATCAGAAAGGGAGACAAGATGAAGCTAACTGAACAAACGATTACACATATTATCATCGGAAGTGGAGCAGCAGGATTTCAGGCCGCATTACGCTTATATCAAAACGGTGAAAGAGATCTGGCAATCATAACAGAAAATATAAAATCAGGTACTTCCAGAAATACCGGTTCAGACAAGCAGACTTATTATAAGCTTACATTGTCAGGAAACGATGCTGACAGCGTAAGAAATATGGCAGAAGACCTGTTTGCAGGACGGGAGTTTGACACATCAAAATTAAAAAGGATACCGCAAAGCCTTGAAACAGGCTTATTTTTTGTCAAATTTTTATTTTTATTATATAGTAATATTTAGTGATATATGTTATAATAATGACAGAGGTGATCATTATGCGTGTAACAACATCAAAATCGAAAAATTCTGAGTCATTTTATATTACACAATCCTATACAAGTGCTCAGGGAAAAAGTACTTCAAAAACAATCCGTAAATTAGGTACTTTGGCTGATTTATCAAAACAACTTCATACGGATCGCGAAGGGGTTCTCGCATGGGCAAATGAACAAGCCCGTCTTGAAACTCTGAAATATAAAAGTGAAAAAGAAGATGCAACTGTTATGATTCCATTCCATTCAAATCGGTTCATGGACTATCATAAACAGAAACTTTTTTCTGGCGGTTATCTTTTTCTTCAATCCATTTATTATGGACTGAAAATGGATTCTATCTGTCGAAAAATCAAAAGCAGGCATAAATTCGAGTATGATCTCAATGCGATTTTGTCAGATTTGATCTATACAAGAGTGTTGGAACCTTCCAGTAAAAGTTCTTCCTTTCGTGCTGCAAAACAATTCCTTGAACCACCAACATATGAACTTCATGATGTATATCGCGCTCTTTCCGTTCTTGCATCAGAAATGGATTTTATTCAATCGGAAGTTTATAAAAACAGTTTTTTCCTCGGAAACAGAAATGATCGGATCCTTTATTATGACTGTACAAACTACTACTTTGAAATTGAACAGGAAGATGGAGACAAGAGATATGGGAAAAGCAAGGAGCATCGTCCCAACCCGATTATCCAAATGGGACTTTTCACAGATGGCGACGGAATCCCTCTAGCATTTTCTCTTTTTCCGGGAAATCAAAATGAGCAGAAATCTTTGAAGCCTTTAGAAACTAAGATTCTTCAACAATTCGGTTGTGAGAAATTTATTTATTGCAGTGATGCCGGGCTTGCTTCCGAAGATAACCGTGTACTCAATCATATGGGACAACGGGCATTTATTGTCACTCAGTCAATCAAAAAGCTGCCTGCTGAAGATCGGGCATGGGCTTTGAACAAAACAGATTTTAAACGATTATCAGATGATAAAGTTGTCGATATTACAAATTTAACAGAAAACGATAAAGAACAGCTTTTCTATAAAGATGAGCCTTTTACAACCAAAAAGTTACATCAACGATTGATCATAACCTACTCCCCTAAATATGCTGCTTACCAAAAAGCTATCCGTGCAGAGCAAATCAGTAGAGCAGAAAAAATGGTTGCAAATGGAACTTTAAAAAAGCAACGCAAAAATCCAAATGATCCTGCTCGATTTGTAAATAAGGTTGCTGTCACAAATGAGGGGGAAAAAGCCACAATCCATTATTATCTTGATCTGGAGAAGATTGCAGAAGAAGAAATGTATGATGGACTTTATGCCATCTGTACAGACCTGCTTGATGATGATGTTGCAGATATTTTAAAAGTAAGTGAAGGAAGATGGCAGATTGAAGATTGTTTTAGAACTATGAAAACTGATTTTGAAGCCAGACCGGTTTATTTAACCCGTAAGGATCGCATTAAAGCACATTTTCTTACTTGTTTTCTTGCATTGCTCCATTTTAGATTATTAAATCGTTCTTTAAAAGGAACTTATACGACCAGCCAATTACTTCACACTTTGAAAGATATAAAGTTTGCTGATGTCGAAGAGCAAGGGTTCATGCCGGTATATGAACGTCATGAAATAACCGATGACCTCCATGAAGCCTGTAGATTCCGAACTGACTATCAATTCATAACAAAACGAAACATGAAAGGAATTCAGAAAAAAAGTAAACGAAGATAAAATATTACTATATTTCGTGTATGTAGCTCAAAGTGCCACAGTCCTTGTATTTACAAGGGTTGCGGCACTTATTTGACTAAACAACTGTCAAAGATGGGAGTATAACGGATTTTTCTTAAAAACACCATGATGTTCTCTCAGGATTTTTCTGTACCTGACCCCATAAATACGAACAGACCGCCTGCCAAAAAGGCCGACGGTCTGCTCCAAACACAAAGGATAAAGGTTTTACCCACAATGGGTTCGATTTATATTTAATGATTATTTTCCGTAGTAAGCTCTTAAGTACATTTCCTTGATCTCGCTCATCAGAGGATATCTTGGGTTAGCACCGGTGCACTGGTCATCGAATGCCTGCTCTACCATGTCATCCAGTCTGTCTAAGAAATCTTTCTCATCAATTCCGTATGCCTGGATAGAGGACTTAACACCAACCTGCTTCTTCAGATCTTCGATCTTCTCCATCAGCTTCTTAACTGCCTCAGCATCATCCTTCGCCTGGATGCCTACGAAACGAGCGCACTCTGCGTATCTTGCCTGGGTATGTGGATACTGATACTGGGAGAAGGTTCCCATCTTGCGTGGGTTCTCAGCAGCGTTAAACTCAATTACCAGGTTTAATAACAGTGCATTTGCAAGTCCATGTGGCAGGTGATGGAATGCACCTAATTTATGTGCCATAGAGTGGCAAACACCTAAGAATGCATTTGCAAATGCCATACCAGCCATGCAGGAAGCGTCTGCCATCTTCTGACGTGCTTCTACATTTCCAGGCTCATTGTAAGCAGTTGGAAGATATTCAAATACATTCTTCATAGCCTTTAATGCAAGACCATCTGTATAATCAGATGCCATCATGGAAGCATAGGCTTCAAGTGAATGAGTCATAACGTCGATACCGGAAGCACAGGTCAGTCCCTTAGGCTGGCTCATCATATTGTCAGTATCTACAATTGCCATCTTAGGCAGCAGCTGGTAGTCAGCTAACGGATACTTAACACCGGTGTTCTGATCAGTGATAACTGCGAATGGTGTAACCTCAGAACCAGTACCGGAAGAGGTAGGAACTGCTACAAAGTATGCCTTCTCGCCCATGGTTGGGAAGGTATATACACGCTTACGGATATCAATGAAACGCATTGCCATATCCATGAAGTCTGCTTCTGGATGCTCATAGAGAACCCACATGATCTTGCCGGCATCCATTGCGGAACCGCCGCCCATTGCGATGATCACATCCGGCTCAAATTCTCTCATCAGCTTTGCGCCAGCCTGTGCATTTGCCAGGGTTGGGTCTGGCTGTACATCAGAGAATACAGTGTAAGTAATTCCCATTTCATTTAAACGGTCAGTGATAACATGTGTATATCCATTCTTGTACAGGAAAGAGTCTGTTACGATGAAGGCTCTCTTCTTGCCCATAACGTCCTTTAATTCCTTCAGTGCTACAGGCAGACAGCCCTTCTTAAAGTAAACCTTCTCAGGTGCTCTGAACCACAGCATGTTCTCTCTCCTCTCAGCAACAGTCTTGATATTTAACAGGTGCTTTACACCAACGTTCTCAGATACGGAGTTTCCGCCCCAGGAACCGCAGCCTAATGTCAGGGATGGTGTCAGCTTGAAGTTGTATAAGTCACCGATACCGCCGTGGGAAGAAGGTGTATTGATCAGGATACGGCAGGTCTTCATGCGCTCTGCATGCTTCATGATCTTCTCAGTTTCATTTACATTGATGTACAGAGAAGAAGTATGGCCGGAACCGCCGCCAGCTACCAGACGCTCTGCCTTATCCAGTGCCTCGTCAAAGGTCTTTGCCTTGTACATTGCAAGTACTGGGGACAGTTTCTCATGTGCGAACTCTTCGCTGATATCTACGGACTCAACTTCGCCGATAAGGATCTTGGTATCTACAGGAACTTCTACACCAGCCAGCTTTGCAATGGTGTATGCAGACTGTCCAACGATCTTTGCATTTAAGGCACCGTTGATCAGGATGGTCTTTCTTACCTTTTCGATCTCACCTGGTTTTAAGAAATAGCAACCTCTGTATTCAAATTCTTTCTTGGCAGCTTCATATACAGGCTCCAGAATGGTTACAGACTGTTCAGAAGCACAGATCATACCATTATCAAAGGTCTTAGAATGGATAATGGAGTTAACTGCCATACGTACATCTGCAGTGTCATCAATGATAACCGGTGTATTTCCGGCACCTACGCCAAGTGCAGGTTTTCCGGAAGAATAAGCTGCTTTAACCATTCCAGGACCACCGGTTGCCAGGATAATGTCTGCATCTCTCATAACTTCGTTTGTTAAGTCAAGAGATGGAACATCGATCCAGCCGATGATGCCTTCTGGTGCTCCAGCTGCAACTGCTGCATCCAGAACTACCTTTGCTGCTGCAATGGTGCTCTTTTTAGCTCTTGGATGTGGGGAAATGATGATCGCATTTCTGGTCTTTAAGGAGATCAATGTCTTAAAAATCGCAGTTGATGTTGGATTGGTAGTTGGGATAACTGCTGCAACCAGACCGATCGGCTCTGCGATCTTCTTAATTCCATATTCCTTATCTTCTTCGATCACACCAACTGTTTTAGTGTTCTTGTATGCATTGTAAATGTACTCTGCTGCGTAGTTGTTTTTGATGACCTTATCTTCTACGATACCCATTCCGGTCTCTTCTACTGCCATTTTTGCCAGCGGGATACGCATCTTGTTTGCTGCGCTTGCTGCTGCGAAGAAGATCTTATCAACCTGCTCCTGTGTGTAGGTTGCAAATACTTTCTGAGCTTCACGCATTGCTGCCATTTTTGCATTTAAGCCTTCTACGCTGTCAATGATCTCCGGAACAACCTGTTCTGCTTTCTTTGCCATTTCCATTTCCTCCATAATTCCCTTTGTGTTTGTGTTACTTTGTAATGCCTTGTGTTTGTTATCGTTTTAATGTGTTTGTTTTCATGTTATGTTGTGTCGATTGCTTTATTTCTTTCGTTAATTAATTATCAATCTCACATTAGGCATTATATCGTATTGTTAAAAAAATGTCAACTATGTTTTTTAATAAAAACAAGGAAGTTCCTTCCTCATTTTTACGAGATCATCAATAAATGAATAGGAACTTGCTTGTATCAGGTGGGTGAAAACCCGCCTGATAAGCTGCAGAGCAGCTTTTTTATTATGAGCAGGTAGCGAAAGCGGATTGCGAATATCCTTTGATACAATACTTACAGAACCTGCCACTGGCAGCTTCTTCCAGATGCATGGCAACAAAAAAACGCCTGGAACAAGGGATTGCATAATGCATTTCCTGTTTTTGTCCAGACGTTTCTCTGTTTTAACCTTCTTTTATCCGGTTATTTATTGTTTTTATTTTAACACAATCTGCATTTCTGTCCTGTTTTATCACAAATAACAGAACATTTTCCTACAGATATTTCTTCAGATCTTCTACTCTGTCTAACTTCTCCCACGGAAGATCTACATCATGACGGCCAAAGTGACCATAAGCAGCGGTCTGCTTGTAGATCGGGCGGCGCAGATCAAGCATCTTGATGATGCCAGCTGGACGCAGGTCGAAGTTTTCACGGATGATCTCAACTAACTTCTCGTTGCTTACCTTTCCCGTTCCGAAGGTATCTACCATGATGGAAGTTGGATGAGCAACACCGATGGCATAAGACAGCTGGATCTCGCACTTGTCAGCAAGTCCTGCTGCTACGATATTCTTTGCAACGTAACGTGCTGCGTATGCTGCGGAACGGTCTACCTTGGTGCAGTCCTTTCCGGAGAATGCGCCGCCGCCGTGACGTGCATATCCGCCGTAGGTGTCTACGATGATCTTACGGCCGGTCAGACCACTGTCTCCGTGAGGTCCGCCAATAACGAAACGGCCGGTTGGGTTGATAAAGAACTTGGTATTCTCGTCTACCATATCAGCCGGGATGATCTCGTCAAATACATACTTCTTAATATCCTCATGGATCTGCTCCTGGGATACATTCTCATCATGCTGGGTAGAAAGAACAACTGCATCCAGACGTACTGGCTTGTCATTCTCATCATATTCTACAGTAACCTGGGTCTTTCCATCTGGACGAAGGTACTTTAAGGTACCGTTCTTTCTTACTTCTGTAAGGCGTCTTGCCAGCTTGTGAGCCATAGAAATAGGATAAGGCATATATTCTTCTGTCTCATTGCTTGCAAAACCGAACATCATACCCTGGTCACCAGCACCGATCGCGTCTAACTCTTCCTCAGTCATGTGCTTTTCACCAGCCTGCTTTGCCTCTAATGCCTTGTCAACGCCAAGAGCAATATCAGCAGACTGCTCATCAATTGCAGTTAAAACACCGCAGGTATCGCAGTCAAAACCATATTTTGCACGGTCATATCCGATCTCACGGATAGTCTCACGAACGATCTTCTGGATATCTACATAAGCCTTGGTAGTGATCTCACCCATTACCATTACAAGTCCTGTAGTGGTAGCTGTTTCACATGCAACACGGCTCATTGGATCCTGTTCCATTAATGCATCAAGAATGGCATCGGAAATGGCATCGCACATTTTGTCTGGATGGCCTTCAGTTACAGATTCGGAAGTAAATAATCTTCTTTCCATTTGTTCTCCTTTTTCGTTTTTGTTATATTGTTATCTTAGTTTGCTTTGTTGACCCGTTACCCGCTAAAGCGGGCACTGCATTTCGTGAACAGCGAACGACCTCTGGCGCGCTCCCATATGCAATGGCAAGAAAAAAGTCCGCAGCAATTGCGGACTTGAAAATAGCAGATCTTCAAATCCTCTTATTGCTCGATCAAGCAGTTTTCCGGAATTTCCGTACTCGTCTGCTCCTCGCTCAGGCTGGCACCTTCCGGCCCTTTCGCATGTGCATCTTGCTTTCACATACTCAACCGGGGTTGCCGTGACTTCGCAGGTCCTTTGTACCTCCATCACTCTGAATAAGGGATATATACGAACTTTTTAATTGTAAATCTAAACGGATTACCTCACATATCTTAATGGATTTGCGCAGGTATGTCAATATCTATTTTTCTCAATCAGCCTACACGCAACTTAAATTTCTGCACTTCGCGCTCAGAATCCACCTTTTCGATCACAGCTCCAAGAGCCTGAAGCTTTTCTTCAAAGCACTCATAACCTCTCTGGATATAGCCAATCTCATCTACTGTGGTATAGCCTTCAGCAGCCAGTCCTGCGATCACTAAGGCAGCACCTGCACGAAGGTCTGGAGCATTTACCTGAGCACCTGTAAAGCCTGCAACGCCATCAATGACAGCTACATTGCCTTCTACCTTAATATGGCTTCCCATACGTGCCAGCTCGTCCACGTATTTGAAACGGTTCTCAAAAATACTCTCCGTTACCATACTGGTTCCATTTGCAAGCGCAAGTGTAACAGCCATCTGAGGCTGCATATCCGTCGGAAATCCAGGATAAGGCAGAGTCTTGATGTCTGTATGTCTCTGTACCGGTTTTCCTACCACACGGACTGCATCATCAAATTCAATCACTTCACAGCCGATCTCAATGAGCTTGGCAGAAATAGCTTCCAGATGCTTCGGGATCACATTTTTCACCATGATATCCCCTCTGGTTGCTGCTGCAGCACACATAAAAGTACCTGCTTCGATCTGATCCGGGATAATAGAATACTCGGTTCCATGAAGCTTGCCTACGCCACGGATACGGATAGTATCTGTACCAGCACCTTTAATATTGGCTCCCATACTGTTTAAGAAGTTGGCTACGTCTACGATATGAGGCTCTTTTGCCGCATTCTCCAGAATAGTCTGGCCTTCTGCCATAGCTGCTGCCATCATAATGTTGATAGTCGCACCTACAGAAACCACATCCAGATAGATATGGCTTGCTACCAGATCAATGGCATGGGCGATCACTGCGCCGCATTCAATCTGTACATCCGC
>ENA-OPMI01000431-OPMI01000431.1-human-gut-metagenome-genome-assembly--contig:-NODE-431-length-14850-cov-1.548361_pt1 | contig 14850 bp, 10 predicted proteins | sample MGYA00241523_ERZ501743 | MGnify/ENA primary metagenome ERZ501743 (study PRJEB25962, sample SAMEA2042650) | human gut metagenome | biome: human gut; feature: human-associated habitat; material: faeces... | reverse complement strand
CGTATGCGCACATTTATCTTAGCCGCTGTGTCCATTGCTGTTTTTGGCTCTGTTATGACTCTGTATACAGGCTTTAACCAGATGGATCCAGACAAAATACGTTTGATCTATGCCTTAGGCGGCGCAAAAAAAGAGGTACTTACCAAGGTTCTTCTTCCTGGAAGCCTTCCTCTGTTAATGAGCACTATGAAAGTAAATATCGGTCTCTGTCTGGTCGGTGTGATCATCGGGGAATTTTTAAGCGCCAAAGCAGGACTTGGCTACCTCATCACCTATGCTTCCCAGACCTTTGAGATGACAAAACTGATGAGCGCCCTGATCATGCTCTGCCTGTTGTCCTGTGTGTTGTATCAGGCAGTAGGGATGCTTGAGAAACAATTTTTAAAACAATGACCTGAAAATAAAACAAGATCGCAGCAAAATGACGTTTTAAATGCCGCTTTGCTGCGATCTTTTCCATATGATCTAACTTAATTTTCCAGATAAATTTTTCAGATACTCTTTATTTGCACAGCTTCTTAAATTCATCTGCTACAAACTGTACCTGTGTTCCGATGATAACCTGTACAGAGGTCTTGCTTGGACGCATCACACCTGCAACACCGGCAGATTTGATCACTTTTTCGTTGACCTTTGTATAGTCTTTTACTTCCAGACGAAGTCTTGTAATACAGTTGTCAATGGAAGCCACATTTTCAGGACCGCCAACGCCTTCCAGGACTGTCTTTGCAACAGAAGTATAATCATTGTTTGCTAAAGTTGCCTTTAACTCTTCTGCATCATCATCTTCACGTCCCGGAGTCTTTAAGTTAAACTTGGCAATTGCGAAACGGAATACAACATAGTAAAGAACGCCAACTGCCAGACCTACCGGGATCAGCAGCCATGGATTTTCTGCAAGTGGTGTAAAGGAACTGAGTACCATATCAACAGCACCGCCGGAGAAGGAGAAGCCTGCACGGATCGGCAGGGCAACGGTGATACCTGCTGTAATACCTGCTAACAGAGCATGTACTACATACAGTCCCGGAGCAAGGAACATAAAGGAAAACTCGATTGGTTCTGTAACACCTGTAAAGAAAGAACAGAACGCTGCGGAAGCTAAAAGTCCGTAAACAATTTTCTTCTTACCAGGTTTTGCAGTCTGATACATAGCAATGCAGGCTGCCGGAAGACCGAACATCATAAATGGGAAGAATCCGGTCATGTACATACCAGTCTGTCCGTAAACACCGGTATTGCCCCAGAAATTGCTCAGGTCACTGATACCTGCTACGTCAAACCAGAATACAGAGTTTAACGCATGGTGCAGGCCAAATGGGATCAGAAGCCGGTTAAAGAATGCATAGATACCTGCTCCAACAGCACCCATTCCGATAAATGCTTCGCCTAATGCTACCAGACCACCGTAAACCAGAGGCCATACAACAAACAGGACTAAAGCTGCAACTATGGAATAAATAGCTGTAAAGATCGCAACTGCTCTCTTGCCGCTGAAGAATGCCAGTGCATCCGGCAGTTTTACAGTCTTATATTTGTTGTAACATGCAGAACCGATGAGACCGGAAAGAATACCAACGAACTGGTTGACGATCTTTCCAAATGCAGGTGCTGCCTCATGTCCGGTAATACCGGCAACAGCACCGGGACTTAACAGTGTGGTGATCATGTACATGGAAACAAGACCTGCCAGACCTGCTGTACCATCTGAGTCATCTGCCATACCTACGGCTACACCTACTGCAAACAGCCAGGACATGTTATCGATCAACGCACCCCCTGCTTTGATCAGGAACAGTCCGATTGAGTAAGCTAAGCCCCCCGCAGTAAATCCCTGAACCTCACCTGCCATAGCTGCCGGTGCCAGGATGTATCCGATACCCATAAGGATACCACATACTGGCAGACACGCCACTGGAAGCATCAGTGACTTACCAAGTTTCTGAAAGAACTTCATCATAACTAAAAACCCCTTTCTTTTGTTGCCGTTTTTTTATCCCGGCTTATTTATTTGAACCCTTCTCCTGGTTTCAAATCCCCTTTATATCCATGTTGATGTTCATTACAGAGTAATGATCTCGTCCATGGCTTTTACGGCTTTTCCCGTATGGCATACCATATCCGGGAAATCAGAAACATTGCAGACGATCACCGGTGTTATTACCTCATAACCCGCTGCTTTGATCTGCTCTATATCTGCTGTGATCAGCAGATCCCCTGCCTTTACTGTGTCACCCTGTTTTACATGGGTGATAAAGAACTGCCCCTTTAAATTCACAGTGTCTAAGCCAATGTGAACGATCACATCTGCACCGCTCTCTGTACGGATACTGACCGCATGTCCGGTTTCAAATAATACAGTTACCTCTCCGGATGCAGGCGCTTTAAATTCATTTTCCGAAGGCAGGATGGCTACGCCTTTTCCCAGTATCTCCTGGGCAAATGCAGGATCCGGCACCTCGCTTAAAGGCACTGCCTGACCGGCTACAGGTGCAAGGATTTGGCCTTCCTCTTTTTTTCCACCGAATAATTTTTTAATTCCCTGAAACATAATAATTCCCCCTTAAAACAAAAACCAATTTTGAACAAATATCTGTTTCACATAATATCGTTCAAAATTGGTTTTGCGTGTTGCCTTAGAGCAACCAATATTATCAAGAAAATAACGATAGGGCTATAATATCATCATTACCCCTATAAGTCAATGCACTTTCTTTCGGTCTTTGTCTATTTTACCGAAAAATCCTATTTTATTATTGCTTTTTCTGCCTATTTTTTCTGTTTTTCTTCCGCTGTCCTTAAAAGTCCTGCCTGGATCGTGATGCAGGTTGCAATAATCAGGAATAATGGGTAAACAGAGTATGGCAGGATAGCAAACGGGGATATGTTCGCCATTTCAGATGTCATCAGCATACCGCCGTCATGAGGCATAACAGCTAAGAATGCACAGGCAAAAATATCTACCAGGCTTGCCAGACGCTTTGGCGCGATCTTGTACTTGCTGCCGATCTCTTTTGCAATAGGACAGGTAACGATGATAGCAATCGTATTATTGACCATAGCACCGGATAAAATACCGGAAAGGATACCGATACCATATTCTGCCTGTTTTCTGTTTTTGATCTTTTTGGTGATCGTATCGATCATCCATTCAATACCGCCGTAATACCGTACCAGACCGATCACACCGGATACCAGGATAGCAACAATACTGATGCTGAACATATCAGCCATTCCATCACCTACTGCCATGGCGATATCAAAGAAGCCTACATTTCCCTGTAAGAGTCCTACAATAAAGGTCATTAAAATACCAATGAACAGTACCACAGCTACATTGATACCCATTAACGCAGTTACTAAAACGACAATATAAGGAGCGATCTGGAACAGGTCAAAAGCACCTACTTCAATGCTTCCGCTGCCTGCTCCCCCTATAAATCCATAAAAGATCAGAGAAAGAACAGCTGCCGGAAAGGCAATGAAGAAGTTCATGCGGAACTTATCACGCATCTCAGATCCGCAGCCTTCTGCTGCTGCAATGGTGGTATCAGAGATCATGGACAGGTTATCACCAAAATAAGAACCGCCGATCACTGCCGCACAGACGATAGCCGGATTTAAGCCTGCGCCTTCCGCTACGCCCAAAGCAACCGGAGCCATAGCTGCCATGGTACCCATGGATGTTCCGATGGCTGTAGAGATAAAGCAGCACATCATAAATACGCCAGGAACCAGAAGTTTGACCGGAATATAGTGTAAACACAGGTTAATTACAGAAGTCTTGCCGCCAATAGCTGCTGCTGCGCCCTGAAATCCGCTGGCCATAAGATAGATCAGAACGATCATCATAACACCGCTGCGGCCCATATTTTCTGTAAGGACATCTACCTTCTCTGAAATCTTCACCCCCGGTGCCAGAATAAGGGCAGACGCAATTCCCACAAGCAACGCTACATGGCGTGGGAAATAGCCAAAAGGACTTTCCGCTCCCATAACCGAAAACACAATACCACAACCAATGTAAGTTCCTAAAAATACGATCAGCGGCAGAAAGGCCAACGCCCCCAGTTTCTTGTTTTCCATAAGAAATTCTCCTTTTCGTGCCTGCATCTTCTGCAAAGCATTTTTGTATTCCCATTAAACCATTATAAACGCTTGTAAAGAAACGCACAATACCCCCATATGTCAGATCCGGTCCGACCATGAGGGATGCGCAGTTATATTATTATTTTATGCTGCTTTTTGTGCCAGTTTTTTTCTGTGGATCCAGTCTTTTCCTTCTACAAATCTTGTAATGACCATGGCAAGTCCAGTATCACCTGTTACATTGACTACAGTTGCAGGTGCATCGGTAATGGTTCCGATGAGAACCATGATCGGGATAGCTACTGTAGGGAAGCCGAATGCAGATATGATAAAGATCTCAGCTACATAACCGCCTGCAGGGATTCCTCCCATAACAACAGATGCGATAACAGCTACCAGGATAGACATTAAAATGTTTCGTGGGGTTGCATATTCCATATGGAATACTGAGCATAAAAACGCTACCTTAATGATCTGGATCACACATGCGCCATCTTTGTGAAGATTTGCACCTAAAGGAATAACAAGATCTGCAATCTCATCGGGAATACCAATTTTCTTTGCCTGCTGTAAATTAACTGGCAGAGTTGCTGCTGAAGAGCAGGTACCAAGAGCAGTTAAGGTAGATGGCACGCAGGTTGCCCACCATATGCGTACACCTTCCATGCCGCCACCGATATAAGCAAATACTGTCTGTGAAACAACATAATAGGCAACGATCACAAACAGGTACATGACAATTGCTTTTGACAACGGTCCGATCACATCACTGCCGTTAGAACCGATCAGGATCGCAAAATAACAGCCAAGTCCTAAAGGGGCCAGTTTCATAACGATATTGATCACGTTTACGATAGCTGCTGTAAGGCGATCCATAGCTTCTACGATCGGCTTGCTCTTTTCACCGGTCTGGATGATCGCAATAGAGAAAATAACAGTAAATACGATCAGTGCCATCAGGTTAGATTTAGAGAACAGAAGCGGGAAATCACCGACTGTAAACATTCCCAGTACATTCATGCTTCCACTGGCATCTGCTACATCCTGTGTTAAAGAAACAGTAGAACCTTCCGCCGGATCAATGACCAGACAAGGAGCTACCATAAACAGGCATGCAATAACACCGGAGACAATAACACCGATCAGGAAGATCATTAAGATCTTTCTGAGTTTTGCAAGATCCTGCATTTTTGCGATCGCCGCTGTTAAAGAACAGAAGATCAGCGGTACAACACAGCAATACAGCAGATTTAAAAATGTATCGGCAATGGGCTGGAGCACACTTGCTCCAGGTCCCCAGAAAAATCCAATCACACCGCCTGCTACCATAGCTGCCAGCAGTAAAATAGACGATTTATATGTATTCCAGAAAGTTTTCATCTCTTATCTTCCCCCTGACTATGCCCACTTTGTGTGGTTGTCCAGTGCAGCTTTTAACTGCTCCATTGCCTTTACTACGGTAGCTCTCGGGCATGCAAGGTTAAATCTTTCAAACTGTGCAGTTGCCGGTCCGAATACCTTACCGCTGTCTAACCAGAGATGTGCTTCTTCTACCATAATGTGCTCTAATTCTTCATCTGTAAAACCATATCCTGAAAAATCAACCCAGGTAAGATAGGTTCCTTCAGGATCTACGAAATGAGCCTTCGGGAAGTTTTCCTTTACGAAATCACGCATGTAATTCATATTTCCGGTAATATACTCTACCAGTTCATTTACCCATTCATCACCCTTTGTATAAACAGATTTTACTGCAACCCGTCCCATAATGCTTCCCTGGCTGTAACCTGCTGCTGCATTTGCCTTACGGTATGCTGCGCGGAGTTCCGGATTTTTAATAATAATGTTGGCTGGCTGAAGTCCTGCTACGTTAAAAGTCTTACTTGGAGAAGTATACAGTACCAGACTGTTATGGTACTTTTCATCCAGAGTCATGAAGCTTGTAAATTTGAAGCCAGGATATGTAAAGTCACAATGGATCTCATCATCCATGATCACTACATTGTGCTTTAAGCAGATATCTCCCATTTTCTCCAGTTCTTCTTTTGTCCATACTCTGCCAACAGGGTTGTGAGGATTGCACAGGATAAATACTTTTACATTGTTATCTACGATCTTCTTTTCAAAATCTTCAAAATCAATGGTGTATTTTCCATCTTCATAATGCAGCTGGTTATTTACAAAAATTCTTCCATTATCTTCGATCACTTCGCGGAATGGATAGTAAACCGGCTGCTGGATCAGAAGCGCATCGCCTTCTTTATGCATTATAATGACTACATCATGTCCGCACACCAGTATGGTGATAACTATACGCTTACCCTGATGGAAGTCCACACACTCAGTTATATTGAAGACCATCCCGGAACCTCTTCCGGTGAACTGATCCAGTACTGGGATAAAACAAAGGGAACTATTTCCCAGATCCTTACTAAATTAGAAAAACTGGAACTGATCGAAAAGCGCAAAAAAGACGGAAATGCGAAAAACCTTTATCTATATGTGACAGCAGAAGGTTCCCGTGTCAGTAAGGCACATAAAATGTATGATATCCTGGATATCGCCAAGACTATGTCCCAGCTTCAGAAACAGTGCAGCGCCGAAGAGATCGAGGCATTTTACCATGTGATCTCTGTTTACAACGAAGTCATTAAAAAAGATTTTGAGATCAACAAATCCCCACGCAAACGGACAGACGTAACACCTCTTCCCTGATTTTTTTATATACTAAATTTATAAAAAGAATGTGCCGTGGCACAAAAAACGCAGAAACCCATCTTTTTGGACCGGTTCCTGCGTTTCTTTCATTCATTTTATACTATTTTGTATTTTATACTATTTTATTCATTTTTGTTCATCTATGATCGCTTACTGAACAGAAACTACCTTATAATCCTTATCTTCTACTGCCTTTGTAAGGACTGCATTATCTACGTCCTTATCTAAGGTTACAACAGCAGTTCCCTTTTCGTGGCTTACTTCTGCGCTCGCTACTCCGTCTAATGCTTCCAGAGCCTTCTTAACAGCTGCCTCGCAGTGTCCGCACATCATTCCCTCAATTTTCATAGTCTTTGTCATTGTTTTGTTCTCCTTTTTTGTTTCTGTATTTATTTCTGCCGCAGCAACTACTGCTCCTGCAGGAGCGGCTGCTTTACGGCGGATCTTCTTATCTTTGCGGCTGTCTTTGATATTTAATAAATTCAGCCTTAATGCATTGGTCACAACGCAGAAGCTGGATAAGCTCATGGCTGCTGCACCAAACATCGGGTTTAACTTCCATCCAAAGATGGGGATCCAGATACCTGCTGCAAGGGGGATACCGATCACATTATAGAAGAAAGCCCAGAACAGGTTTTCATGGATATTTCTAAGGGTTCCGCGGCTTAAACGGATGGCTGCCGGCACATCGCTTAAGCGGCTCTTTACCAGAACGACGTCTGCTGCGTCAATGGCAACGTCTGCACCGGCTCCAATAGCAATACCCATATCCGCTCTTGTAAGAGCAGGGGCATCGTTGATACCATCACCTACCATGGCAACTTTTCCCTGTTCTTTTAACCTGCGGATCACTTCTTCCTTACCATCCGGAAGAACGCCTGCGATGACACGGTCTACGCCGGCCTGGCGGCCAATGGCCTTGGCTGTGCATTCATTATCACCGGTCAGCATAACTACTTCAATCCCCATATTCTGCAGCTCTTTTACTGCCTGTGGGCTGTCTTCTCTGATCACATCGGCAACTGCGATCATACCTGCAAGTATACCATTTTTTAAGAACATAAGAGGTGTTTTTCCCTCTTCTGCCAGTTTTTCTGCCTGGCTTTTTATCTTTTCGGATATCTCCGTCTGGCTCTGTGCAAATTTCAGGCTGCCGCCTTTTACATCCGCATCTCCCACTTTTCCTTCCAGGCCATTTCCCGGAAGTGCCTTAAATTCACTAACCGGGATCTGTTCTGCCTGTTTTTCTGCCCCATAGGCTACGATCGCCTTTGCTAACGGATGCTCGCTCCTGCTTTCCAGTGAATATGCTAATTTTAACAGCTCTTCTTCTGAAGTTCCATCTGCCGCCAGTACATCTGTTACTTTTGGCTCACCACTTGTAATGGTTCCTGTTTTATCTAATGCAACGATCTCAACTTTTCCTGTTTCTTCCAGGGAAACGGCAGTCTTAAAGAGGATACCGTTCTTTGCACCCATACCATTTCCTACCATGATTGCAACCGGTGTTGCAAGTCCCAAAGCACAAGGGCAGCTGATAACCAGAACAGAAATACCTCTTGCAAGGGCAAAACCAACGCTTTCACCTGCGATCAGCCATACAATAACCGTCAGCACTGCAATGGAAATAACAGCAGGAACGAAAATACCGGAAACTTTATCTGCCACTTTTGCGATGGGTGCCTTGGTAGCTGCCGCGTCACTGACCATACGGATGATCTGGGAGAGTGTAGTATCTTCTCCTACGCGGGTAGCTTCACAGCGGATAAAACCGGACTGGTTAATGGTGGCTGCGGAAACACGGTCTCCTGCCTGCTTGTCTACAGGAATACTTTCACCTGTAAGAGCAGCTTCGTTTACAGCGCTGTTTCCTTCTAATACGACACCATCTACCGGTATATTTTCACCAGGGCGGACAACAAATACATCACCGATGCGTACCTGTTCAACAGGTACTTCTGTTTCTTTTCCCTCTTTTTCCACTACGGCAGTCTTTGGTGACAGCTTCATCAGGCTCTTTAAGGCATCTGTAGTCTTTCCTTTGGAACGGGCCTCTAACATTTTTCCGACTGTGATCAGTGTCAGGATCATGGCAGCGGACTCAAAGTAGAATTCATGCATGTAGCCCATCACTGCCTCTGCATCTCCCTGATGTTCAGCATAAGTCATGGCAAACAGTGCATAGGAGCTGTAGCCGAAGGAGGCAAAGGAACCTAAGGCTACTAAGGTGTCCATGTTTGGAGCACCATGGAACAGGCTCTTAAAACCGTTAATAAAGAACTTCTGGTTGATGACCATAATGATCACTGTCAGATACAGCTGTACCAGACCCATCATCACATGGTTGCCGTCCATAAATGCCGGCAGCGGCCAGTTCCACATCATATGTCCCATGGAGAAATACATAAGGACAAGTAAAAAACCTACGGAATATAATAAACGTTTCTTTAAAATAGGAGTTTCATGGTCTGCAAGGGCCTCTTCAGAAGCTGCAGCGCTGTTTGCTCCACCGTTTTTTTCTCCTTCGGCATCTTTTGCAGACGCGCCATAGCCTGCATCTGCTACTGCTTTTATGATCTCCTGGTCTGTGGCACTTCCTTCCACGCCCATGGAGTTGGTTAAAAGGCTGACAGAGCAGGAAGTTACTCCCGGCACCTTGGAAACCGCCTTTTCTACACGGGTGCTGCAGGCTGCACAGCTCATTCCCGTTACTGTATACTGCTTCATTGTATTACTGGCTCCTTTCTTATACCTGTTCATACCTGTTTAGGTTCCACACACGGTCGTGCTCCACTGCCTGCTGACGCAGGCGGAACCTTCATTTTCCTCTCCACTTATTTCATAAGTTTCTGCAAGGTGGTCACCAGTTCATCGATCACCTCATCTTTTCCCGCTCTTATATCTTCTGCTACACAGGTCCTGATATGATTTGCAAGAAGGACCTTATTAAAACTGTTTAACGCTGCATTGGCTGCAGCCACCTGTATTAATATGTCCGGACAATAAGCGTCCTTTTCCACCATCCCTTTAATTCCCCGTATCTGGCCTTCAATGCGGTTTAAGCGGTGGATCAGGTCTTTGTATTCCTTTTCTGAACGCTCTTTTGTTTTATGGTGGCAACAGCAGCATTTTTCTTCTTCCATAAACGTTCCTGTCTTTCTCCTTTATTTTCCCACCATTCCCCTGGGAATATACGCATTATATACCCCACCAGGGTATATTGTCAAGTAGGCTGTTCCCATAATTTTTCTCATTAAGATATTTTGGCTGGACCATGATCATTTTCCCCCCGGATACTGCTCTCTTTCTTGCAGAGCGATTGCTCCTGTGCTATAATAGTGACAGAAAATTCTGAAAATTACTATATCTGTATTTTTACAGATATCCGACTGCAAAGGAGGATTTATGGATCTGATCAACCAGTTTATTGAAAACTATAAAAAGAAACTTACTTTTTATGAAAATCTGGGACGTATTTCCTCTTCTCAACTGGAAGATGCCTTACAGTCAGCCGGTATCCGGGCTATGGTCACTTACAGGATCAAAAACCCCGGCCGTTTAAAAAGTAAGATACTGCGCAGAAATGTCAAGCGCACGGTTCCCTATAAGAACATGAAAGAGATCTACGAGGATATTGCTGACCTTTGCGGCATCCGTGTGTCCCTGTATTTCCCAGGTGACCGCATAAAAGTAGACTCCCTGATCAGCGATCTTTTTCAGGTGATCGAGCGCAAACAGTTCCCGGAACAGGCCAAACCGCCTACCTATAACAAACGTTTTTCCGGCTACTGGGCCAATCATTACCGGGTGCATATGAAAGAGGAAATGGTACAGCCTTCCGAAAAACGCTACTGCGCTGCCAGGATCGAGATCCAGGTAGCTTCTGTCCTGATGCATGCCTGGTCTGAGGTGGAACATGACCTGGTGTATAAGCCTATGCAGGGAACACTTTCTGAGGAAGAACTGGCTATCTTAGATGAATTAAATGGTCTGGTGCTTACCGGTGAAATCGCCCTGGAACGGCTTCAGGCTGCTGGAAATGAAAGGATTCAGAACAGTAAAGCTACTTTTGCCAATCAGTTTGAGCTTGCCTCTTATTTATATAATTATTTAAGCAATAACTTCCTTCCGGAAGATATCAAGCTTCGTATGGGAAATATTGAGCTGCTGTTCCGCTTTTTAAGCAGCTTAAAGATATTACGGGCAAAAGATATCGGACCTATCGTAAAGTCTGTAAAATTTGAAAAAGACAAACGTACCATTTCCCAGCAGATCATTGACCAGATCATCAGCGGAAATGAAAAGAGATACCAGGCATACCAGAAGCTGCGCTCCGATGACTCCAATTTAACGGTGGAACATCAGGAAGCCATCAACTACTTCTTTGGCCAATGGGTGCCTCTTGAAAATCTCTTAAACCGTGTGACCAAGCGCAGTTCCCGTTCCGTAAGCGTATTTAATATCAACGCTTTAAAACGACTGGGAGTGCTTGATAAAGAATGTATTAACCAGATCGCCTTTTTACGAAAAATGCGAAATTCCCTGATCCATGATATTGAAGTACCGGAAGCTTCTTATATCCGGGAACAGGGCGAGGAAGCGAAAGTTTTACTGGAAAAATTAACGAAATTATTAGAAACGAAAACAGCAGAGGGGTAAATTCCTCTGCTGTTTTTATATAATAGATATTGTCTGCAAAACCTGCCAACAGCCGCACGGGGCTGATGCATAGCAGTATGTGGTTATGATCATTTGCAATTATCGGATTTCTTCAACTGCAGATATGTGATTTCCCTTCTTAACTGTAAACTGCATTACATACACTTTAAAGGGTCCATCGTCGCCTTTTGCAAAAGGTTCTTCTCTAAAGATTTCCGCCTGTATCCCCTGTTTTTCAAGATCTCTTTTACGTTTGTTGGCTTTTTCAAACAGAATTTTATGCTTTTTTTCGTTCTCTTCTCCAAAATAACGTCTTGGATAAATGGCCGCTGCCTGATCCATCTGCCGGATCAGATGATTGGTTACTCTCTTATGGGCTTCTCTGTGAAACATCCAGGCAATGTATCTGGCAAGTACCCTGACGGGGTATCTTTTATACAGGGATACCATTTTTGCAAACCAGGTATCTTTCTCCTGTTTTGCAGCCTCTTCCACCAGTTTTGCTGCCAGCGGCGAACATTTCCACGGTTCTTCTTTTTCTCTTACATAGGCCAGTGAAGCTGCCGGGTAAAACAGATAGCTTAACGGCGGAAATTCTCTTAAAACTGCCAGCTTTTTCTCTTCTTCGCTGCAGCAATCTTCTCCCAGATATTCCCATTTATCCCCTAAAATAGCGATCTTATATTCTAACTGGCGCAGATACTCATATCCCTTCACCCAGAAATGACCGATCCCGCCGTAATCATACAGCTCACATTCCAGGCTGATATTTTTAAAAAACAGGGTGCAGACTGTATCTCCCTGATGGACCGCCAGGATATACCGCCCCTTTTCTTCACCTTCCGCGTCCGTGTTATCTGTTTCTTCTTTATCCAGGGAAGCGCTTAGTTCTCCCTCGTAATCCGGCAGGTAATTTCCTGTAAGCACTGCCTCATGGAATACCAGAAAGCTTTCCGCTGTGTCATTCATCATATACACCAGACGGATATCCGATGGCTTTTTCCTCTCATCACCAACCGGCAGATTCAAAAGTTCAAACTGCCCCTGTTCCAACAGATCTGCCAGCTTTTCAAATTCCATTCCCGAACAGTCTAATCTCACTCCTGCTCTCCTTCATTTGCCTCTTCCATAGTAACATTTTCCTGGCCATCTTCCACATACTCCAGACGCAGCACTGCCTGAGGCCAGTTTAAAGCAATACGGGCTACTTTTCCCTTTTCTGCTCCTGCTTTTTTGATCAGATCCAGCAATTCGTCCAGGACTGCCCTTGTAAGATAGCCGCCTCTCCAGTGAAAGGTAAGCATTTTTCCCTTTTTTGCTGCCTGGAGGGAACGTTTATACACATCTTCTGTCTTTGTAAAGGACATTTTCTTCTCTTTGTAATAAAAATGATCCCCGTCCGTACAGGCCGGCGCCGGCGCGATCAGCGGCTCATGGTCCCGGAAAATATTTTTATCATCCAGATTAAAGTAATCGTAGCGGATCTCCTTTGCACCAAAGCTGTGCTTACCTAACGTATTGTCAAAGGTAGCATCCAGGTGATAATACGTGCCGCCAATTTTTACAATATTCCAGGTATGACGGTATTTGATCCCTTTTTCAGGATTATTTCCGCAGATAGCGATCATACACCAGATACCTAAGGCGTCACAAAGCACTTTTACAGATTTGGCGATCCCTTCACATACCCCTACACCCTGTCCTAAAGGACCGATGATCTCATGAGAATAAGATTTCTTTAACTTATCATAATGTACATTTTCACAGATAAAATCATGTACATACTTTTCTTTTTCCCATTCCGAAAGCTTCATAGCAGGGCGGACCAGCTTTTCCACTCTGGCTTTTAATGCTTTCTGGTGTTCTTTGATCTTTCCTTTTTCAAAAATATACTCCGGCAAAAAAGTGATATTGGCCGAGTCCTGATAATACCGGTAATGAAATCCCTCTGCCCAGAAGATCTCCGGATGGTCCAAACGCAGCTGGAAAAATACGTCGCTTAGTTCCCGTCCTTCTAATTTCGGCACCTGGAAGCTGTCGGAAAGTGCCATGAGCCCCTGGTAAATGGCATAGTAGACAGCCTGTTGGGGCTTGCTCATCTTTGTATAGTAATATGGTTCCATAATAATTTCCTTTCATGATCAGATGAAAGTCACCGTAAAAAAGCTGATGTCATCTGCAATCCATCTGTCTCACAGAAGCCATCAGCTTTTTCTTAATGTCCTCTCAAAATCTTTCTGTGCCTGATTTTGTGAGAACATTTTATTTATGCACAGAGCATCTGCAACTCTGCCATATCTGTCCTTGTCCAACGGGAAATATTATAACCTGTCCCTTATCTTTTGTAAACTGTTTTTTGTTTAAAACCTGGCTTAAACATCCGGTTTACGGCCTAAATAAAGAGCTGCTGCCTCTTTTGAAAGGTTTTCGCCAATAACGATCAGCACTTCCTGGCCTTTTGGCGCCGGTTTCAGAGAAAATTCCCTGCTGGTGGCATTTAACTCCAACCAGCCGTTTTCTCCCTTTTTTATATAGCCTTTGATGCGAAAGATCTTTCCGCAGGAAGGATCCCTAAACATATTTTCTACTGCTGTTTTTAGCTGATCCGGATCCATGGAAAAATTCAGATAGTACAGAGAATCAAACACTTTCCCCTGTTCTAAATGCATTTTTTCATAATCTTCCATGCGATATTCACAGTTGAGCAGACGCTTATAATCAGCCTCTTCCATATCTTCCCAGTTTTTGCACAGGATCTGATCCAGGGTAAACCTTCGTTTACAATGTACCTGTTCCATTGCCTGGTTCAGATAAGAAAGGGTGGCTTTCAACTGTTCTTGAGACACTTCATCGCATTTACTGAAAAGCACGCAGCCTGCATCTGCTACTTCTGATGCCAGCAGATATTTTGCCTCTTTTGAAAGATCCTCTTCCAGGCCTGCATCCACCAGTGCGATCACATTTCCCGGCTCATAAAAGCGGTCTAACGGCTCTTCATAAAGGGTGTCAAAAAATTCATCCACATCATAAATGCCAGACGGCTCTACGATCACCCGGTCATAGCCTTCCATAGCCATTGCGATCAGCTTGGTTTTAAATCTGCGTCTGTGGCAGTCTGCGTCACAGCCTCCGGCGATCATTTCCAATGTGCAGTTATCCCCTTCTAAATCCTGTAAAAGGAGCATATCCACATTGATGGCGCCAAAATCATTTTCCAGTATTCCGATCTTCTTTCCCTGTTTCATCAGATAAGAAGCATACTTTTTTATAAAAGTTGTCTTCCCGGCACCTAAAAATCCGGTGATCAGATCGATCTTTATCATATCTTTCACTCCTCGTATAATATCTTTTAGATACATAAATACATATATTTTGGTTAATAAG
>ENA-OPMI01000428-OPMI01000428.1-human-gut-metagenome-genome-assembly--contig:-NODE-428-length-14909-cov-1.719200_pt1 | contig 14909 bp, 14 predicted proteins | sample MGYA00241523_ERZ501743 | MGnify/ENA primary metagenome ERZ501743 (study PRJEB25962, sample SAMEA2042650) | human gut metagenome | biome: human gut; feature: human-associated habitat; material: faeces... | reverse complement strand
CTGACACAACAAGGCAGAGAAACGGCGGTTTTAATTCTATATTTGAAATATAATTTGACGCAATGTGTGAACGAAGATGGTGAACAGGAACAAGCGGAATTCCTGTTGCAAGTGAAAGTCCTTTTGCAAAATTCACTCCCACAAGCAACGCTCCGATAAGTCCGGGGGCATATGTAACGCCGATTGCGTCAATGTCGGAAAGCCTGCAGTCTGCATCTTCAAGAGCCTGTCTTACAACAGGAACAATTGCCTCTGCGTGACGGCGTGATGCGATTTCGGGAACAACACCGCCGTAAAGCTTGTGTTCCTCAACCTGAGATGCAACCACCGAGGAGATTATGTTTCTGCCGTCCTCAACAACCGCTGCCGCAGTTTCGTCACAGGACGATTCTATTGCGAGTATCTTCATAATTTTCCTTTCACTACGAAACATTTATGATGAAGTTCCGTAATATCATTAATATAATGTTTTATTACATATATATGTCAAAAACAGCGTGTCATTAAAACAGCGTTTTCGGTTGGAGAGGAGTAGTAATTTTTCCTCTCTCCCACCTTGATAAATCCGAATTTTTCATAGAGAGAACGGGCGTTACCGTTACTTTCACGAACCTCAAGAGTGAGAAAGCAAAGGTTATTTTTCTTGGCGTAGGTCACAAGCGTTTCAACAAGCGCCGAACCGATTCCCCGATTTCTGTGTGTACCGTCAACGGCAACATTGAAAATGTAACCCTCATCAACAACAACACTCATTCCTATATATCCGACAACGGCATTATCTTCCGTTGCGGTAAAAAACAGCGAGGTTTCGTTGTTCAGTTCTTCTTCAAGGCTGTTAAACGACCACGGATGCGAAAAACACCTCTGTTCAAGCTGTGCAACCGCCTCAAGCTGATTTTCGGTCATTCTGTCAATTTTCATACGCTTTTAATATTTCCTTTACAGAATTAACAATTTCATCACGGCAATGTCTGTACACCTCAATGTCGCCGCCGTAGGGATCGCTTATACCGAGCACGGCGATTTTTTCGGGCTGTACAAGAAAAAACTGCATCAACATTTTTGCGTGACTTTGCGACATACAGTAAAATTTTTCGTATTTTTCAATGCCGGCATCAGCTACGGCTGTTGAAGCTTTGCCCGAAAGGTCAATTCCGATTTCCTTACAGGCAATCACTGAATTTTCCGACACGGGAAGTCCCGTTGAGGTTGCAATGCCAAAGCTTTCCGCCCTGACGCAAACACCGTTTTTCTCTGCCATATCATTAAAAATTGCCTCTGCCATGGGACTGCGACAGGTGTTGCCCGTGCATACAAAGGCAATCGTTCTGTTATCCTTTTGCATCATACCAAGTCCTTCCGATTGCCGCATCGGCTGTGAGCGGAACGCTCATTTTAACTGCGTTTTCCATTTCTTCCTGAACGATGAGTGCAACTCTCATGCTCTCATCCTGCGGGGCTTCGACAATAAGTTCGTCGTGAACCTGCAACACAAGCCTTGCACGGAGATTTTCGGATTTCATTCGCTCGTCAACCTTAATCATTGCAATTTTGATAATGTCTGCGGCTGTGCCTTGAATAGGCATATTTCTTGCAACTCTTTCACCGAATGCACGGATCATATGCTTGCTCGAGGTGAGTTCGGGAAGATTTCTTCTTCTGCCGAACATTGTTTCAACATAGCCGTCAGCGTTCGCTTTTTCGACAACATTTTTCATATAGCTGTCAACACCGCTGTAATGGGCAAGATAGCTTTCAATGTAGTGCTTTGCCTCTTTATTTGAAACACCGATATCCTTTGCGAGTGAAAATGCGCCGATTCCGTAAACAATACCGAAGTTAACCGCCTTTGCACGGCTTCTCATAATCGGAGTTACCATATCAAGCGGCATATTGAACACCTGTGACGCTGTGATTGCGTGGATATCTTCGTTATCCTTGAACGCTTTAATCATATTTTTGTCACCCGAAATATGGGCAAGCACACGGAGTTCAATCTGCGAATAGTCGGCGTCAACAAGCACCCAGCCATCTCTTGCACAGAAAAACTTTCTCATCTCTCTGCCAAGCTCGGTTCTTACGGGGATATTCTGGAGATTCGGCTCTGTTGAGCTGATTCTGCCTGTTCTTGTTTCGGTCTGATTGAAATTTGAATGGATTCTGCCGTCATCTGCAATGACCTTTAAAAGTCCCTCGCAGTAGGTTGAATTCAGCTTTGAGAGCGTTCTGTATCTCAGCACCATTTCAACAACGGGATGCTCATACCTCAGGCTTTCAAGCACCTCTGCATTTGTACTGTAACCGCTCTTCGTTTTCTTTTTGCAAGGGAGTCCGAGGTTTTCAAATAAAACTACGCCAAGCTGTTTGGGAGAATTGATGTTAAACTCACAGCCCGCACTTTCGTAAATTGCGGTTTCAAGCTCCTTAATCTGTGCAGAAAGCATTTCGCCGTAGCTTTCAATGCCCTGTCGGTCAACACAGACACCGATATTTTCCATTCTTGCAAGCACCTTTGCAAGCGGAATTTCAATTTCACTCAACAACTTTTCCTGACCGTGAGCCTTGATTTTATCTCCGAGTTTTTCGCACAATTCTGCGTAACAGGCAAATGCCTCGTATTTTTCATTCTGCTCATCAGTGCAGACAGGCAGAGCGATTTCGTAAGAGGCACAAAGATTTTTGTCCGAGTAATCCTTTGACGACGGTTCAATCAGATATGCCGCAAGCTCAATATCAAACACAATATTTTCAACATCAATATTTTTCTCATCGGCATAAGCGTAGAGCGTTTTGATGTTTCTTGTGTACTTTTCAAGTTCACTATCGGCAATAAACTTAACAAAAAGTTCTTCGTCCGTGCTTATATACACCTTGCCGTCAAAAAGTACGGCAAAGGATTTTAATTCTTTATTCTCTGTTTCAAAGTTGAGATAGAGCTTTTTCTCTGACTTAACATTTTTTAAAAGTTCATTTTCGTCAAAATCAGACACAACCTCAAGCGAATTTTTCTCAACCTTTTCGGGCTTTGTATTTTTGTCAGCCTTGATGCCGTATTTTTCTATTAAAGAAAACAGCTCAAGTTTTGCCATAAATCCGGCACATTCATCGGCATCTTTCATATCTACAACATAATTTTCGACATTTGTGTCAACAGGAGCGTTGCAGTTTATTTCACCGAGCATACGGCTGAGAATTGCATTTTCCTTTGACGCAGTCAGCTTTTTACGCACACCGTCCTTGATTTCAAGTTCATCAAGATGGTCATAGATATACTCAACCGTGTGATATCTCTGAATGAGGTCGCCCGCACCCTTTGGTCCTATTCCCGCAACTCCGGGAATATTATCCGAAGTATCGCCCTGAATCGCCTTGATTTCTATAAGCTCCTTTGGAGTTACACCGTAAGCTTCAAGAATCTTTTCGGGGGTATAGAGTATATCCTGTTTGTTTGAGCAAAGATGAACGCTTGTTTTGTCCGACACAAGCTGAAGGCTGTCACGATCACCTGTTGCAATAACGCACTCGTTTCCGTTTTCTTCACAAGCCTTGGCGAGCGTACCGAGAATATCGTCAGCCTCAAAGCCCTCACAGGTAACAAGCCTGTAGCCTAAAAGGGTAAGAAGCTTTTTCAGCGGTTCCATTTGTGACGCAAGCTCCTCCGGCATACCTTTTCGTGTTGCCTTGTAGCCTGCATAAGCCTTGTGTCTGAAGGTCGGTGTTTTCAGGTCAAAGGCAATCGCCACGGCATCGGGATTTTCTTCATTTTTAATTTTGTACAGCATTGTAAGAAATCCGTAAATTGCGTTTGTAAACTGACCATCCTTTGTAGTAAGCGGTCTTATTCCGTAAAACGCACGGTTTACAATGCTGTTTCCGTCAACAGCAAGTAATCTCATAATTTATACATCACATTCTCAATTTTTCCGTCTTTAATGTAAATTCTCGGAACACGCTTTCCGACAAGACAGACGGTTTCGTAGTTTATAGTTCCTGTATTTTCGGCAAGTGAATCTGCAGTAGGCTCACCGTTTTCGCCTGTACCGAATACGACAACCTCGTCACCTGTCTTGACATCTTCAATATCGGTAACATCAAGCATTGTCTGATCCATACATATTCTGCCCACAATTTTCGCTTTCTTTCCGTTTACCGTCATATAGCCGTCTTTTGCATTCTGTCTGATGAATCCGTCAGCGTATCCGATAGGAACGGTTGCAATTTTCATCTTTCTGTCGGCTGTAAAAGTTCTGCCGTAGGAAATTGTTGCACCCTTTTGAACCTCTTTTACAAAAGCGACAACTGTTTTAAGAGTCATTGCAGGAACAAGGTCAAGTCTGTCGGCAAGCTTTGATGACGGAGCAAGTCCGTAGAGGATAATACCTGCTCTTACCATATCGCAACAGGTTTCGGGGTAATCTTCAATTGCGCCGCTGTTTGAGCAATGAACAACACTTATATCAACGCCTCGCTTTTTAAGGCTGTCACGCACATGAATAAAGTTTTCATACTGCTTGTTTGTGAACTCTCTGCCCTCGGCATCTTCATCAGACACACAAAAATGAGTAAAAAGCCCCTCAACCTCAAGATTCGGAAGGCAACAAGCCTCGCAAATTTCTTCAATAGAATATTCATCCCGTGGAAATTCCTGACACATAAAGCCGATTCTTGACATTCCCGAGTCAACCTTGATGTGCATTTTGCAGATACAATCCTCTTCAACACATTTTTCGGAAAGCTCCTTTGCATACTCAAGTGAAAAAACAGCCTGAGAAATATCATATTCAGCAAGATTTTCAGCCTCTGAAACTGGAGTGTAGCCAAGAATCACAATAGGAAGTTTTGAACCGCTTTTTCTGATTTCTATACCCTCGTCAATATTTGAAACAGCAAAAAAATCCGCTCCGAGTTTTTCATAAATCTGTGAAAGCTCAACTGCACCGTGGCCGTAGCCGTCAGCCTTTATAACACAACAGACCTTTGTATCGTCTGCAACCTTATTTCTTATTACATTGTAATTATGCTCAATTGCATTAAGTGAAATTTCAGCCCAAGTTCTTTTTACCATATTCATTTCTATCTCTCCACATACCTTTTACAGTCAATTTGCAATCAATGTAATTATAATACTTTTGATTCTTCAAATCAACACAAAATCCCCCTTTAAATGCATATAAAAGTTATTTTATTCGTAATTATGTGCAAAATGTTACTCCTGAATTTTTGCAAATGCACAAATTATCTGTATAAAAGCCCTAAATACTGCAATTCACTTGATTTATTTATTCATTTTTGGTAGAATTAAAAGGTATTTGATTTATAAATTTAATTTCAGGAGGGGCATAATGACAACAAACAACATAATAGTTCTTTGTGCGTTTATAGCTTATATGATTATTATGATCGTAATAGGCTTTGTTTGCTCAAAGGGCAACAAGAACAATGAGGACTACTTTCTCGGTGGCAGAAACCTCGGCAGTTGGCAATGTCGGCACAGGCATCTGATATGAGCGGTTGGCTTTTGATGGGACTTCCGGGCGCCGTATACCTTGCCGGCACAGGCGAGGCATGGATTGCCGTAGGACTTCTTATCGGCACAATTCTCAACTGGTACATTGTTTCGGCAAGACTTCGTAAATACACAATTGTGGCAGGCAACTCGCTCACTATTCCGAGCTTTTTCAAAAATCGCTACCGTGACCATAAAAACATAATCAAGATTGTTTCGGCGTCAATCATCGCAGTTTTCTTCACGGTTTACACAGCGTCGGCATTCAGTTCGGGCGCAAAGCTTTTTGCAACGCTCTTCTCGAACAGCGCAAGCGGTGACGAAAACTACAATCAGGTTTATGTTATCGGTCTTATCGTTGCCGCAGTAGTAATTCTTGTATATACATTCATGGGCGGTTTCAAGGCAGTTTGTACAACCGACCTCATTCAGGGACTTATGATGATTGTTGCAATCCTTTCCGTTCCGGTGCTTGCATATGCAATTCTCACATTTGACACAAGCTTCAGTTCTGCACTTGCCGCAAAAGGTGTTGAACAGCCTGCTCAGTTCCTTAACTTCTTTGTAAACGGTGACGGAACTCCTGTTTCGGCTGTTTCGATTATTTCAAACCTTGCGTGGGGACTCGGTTACTTCGGTATGCCGCATATTCTCGTCAGATTCATGGCTGTAAAGAGCAATGAAGAAATCAAGAAGTCAAGAAAAATTGCTGTTGTTTGGGTAATTATTTCACTTACTGCGTCATGCCTTATCGGTCTTATCGCAAGAGGCTACCTTACAGCACAGCTTGACGATGCAACAAGCGAATCTGTATTCATCAGAACAATCCAGCAGATTTTCTCAGGCAACGGTGTGCTTATCTTTATCGGCGGTATTTTCCTTTGCGGAATCCTTGCCGCAATTATGTCAACAGCAGACAGTCAGCTTCTCGTCACTGCGTCGGCTGTTTCGGAGGATCTTTACAAAGGTGCTGTTAAAAAGAATGCAAGCGAAAAGAGTTCGCTTTTGGTCGGCAAAATTGCAGTTGCAGTTGTTGCTGTAATTGCATTCTTCATTGCACTTAATCCTAAATCAAGCATTATGGGACTTGTTTCGGATGCATGGGCAGGATTCGGTTCGGCATTTGGACCTGTTGTTCTGCTGGCGCTTTTCTGGAAACGCTCAACACTTTCGGGTGCAATCAGCGGTATGGCAACAGGTGCTCTGACAGTTATCATATGGGACTATATTCCGCTTGTAAACGGTCAGACGCTTTATGCGGCAACAAATCTTTATTCACTTGTTGTAGGCTTCGGACTTGCGCTTATTGTGAATGTTATTGTTTCTCTTCTTTCAAAAAAACCGTCAAAAGAAATCATGGACGAATTTGATTCAATTAAAAATATTGAAGTATAAAACACAGGGGCAGTCGCTTTATCACGACTGCCTTTTTTGTGTCTGAATTTAATTTTTTCCGAAAATAAGAAAAATAAGGCATGGAATATCACAAAAATCAATTGAAATGTGCAAATCTTTGTAGTATAATTTATCGTATTGTTTGTTACTATTTTATTTTTCAGAAAAGAGATTGATATGAAACTTTTAGAAGACAGAATTCTTAAAGACGGACATATTGGTGCCGATAATGTGTTAAAGGTTGACAGCTTTCTCAATCATCAGATTGATGTCAATTTTGTGTGTGAGCTTGGCAAGGAATTTTACAGACTTTTCAAGGACGAAAACATAACAAAAATTCTGACAATCGAAGCGTCGGGAATCGGTATTGCCTGTCTTGCGGCTCAGTATTTTGGTGTTCCGGTTGTTTTTGCAAAAAAGACAAAGACAATCAATATTTATTCCGATACATACAACGCAACCGTCCACTCATACACTCATAAAAAGGACTATGACATAGTTGTTTCTAAGGAATTTTTGAGCAAAGAAGACAATGTGCTTATCATTGACGATTTTCTTGCAAAGGGCAGTGCCTTAACGGCACTTCTTATGCTTATTGAAAAAGCAGGCGCAAAAACAGCAGGTGCGGGAATTGTTATCGAAAAAGCTTATCAGGGCGGCGGCAACCTCGTTCGTGATATGGGCATAAGAGTTGAATCTTTGGCAAAAATCAAGTCAATCAGTAAAAAAGACGGAATCGTGTTCTGCAAGCAGTAATAATATACTGCTTGCTTATACTTGACTTTTGCTGATATTTATAGTATTATCTAACGGTAGGTCTTGCAGAAATTGAAAATTGAAAATGGAGAGTGGAAAATTTTTAATTTTCTGTTCTCTGCAATAATCGCAATTTTGATATACACGAATATTATGGATAATGTTATAGAAAACAAAAGTTTTCAGTTTGCAATAAGAATTGTACGATTATATAAATTTTTGTGTGAAGAGAAAAAAGAATACATTCTGTCCAGACAGTTACTTCGTGCAGGCACAAGTATCGGTGCTAATGTCACCGAATCCCAACAGGCACAAAGCAAGCCTGATTTTGTATCAAAAATAAGCATAGCCCTAAAAGAAGCATCCGAAACAAAATATTGGATAAAATTGTTGGGTGCTACAGAATATTTGTCTGAAAATCAAACAAAATCTATTTTAGATGATTGTGTTGAAATTGAAAAAATTTTGGTTACTATACTAAAGTCAGCAAAGAACCAATAATTTTCCATTTTCAATTTTCAACTTTCAATTTAAAAAGCTTACTCTCTCCCTGTTAAGACTATCTGCACGAACATAAAAAGGCTGAAAGAACAACTATGCTCTTTCAGCCTTTGATTATAATTTTATTCTGTTTTATCGGATTGCCAAATTATTTGAGTGCGGCAATTGCGGCCTTGATAAGAGCAATCTGCTCTCTTTCCTTTGCGGCCTGTCCCTTAACCTTTTCAATTACAGCCTCGGGAGCTTTTGCAACAAAGCCCTGATTGTTAAGCTTGCCCTCGCTCTGTGCAAGACGCTTTTTAACCTGTTCAAGCTCTTTGTTGAGTCTTGCAAGCTCCTTTTCCCTGTCAACAAGCTCGTCCATAGGAATGTAAATCTTTGCGTCTGCCGTTACAATGTTTACAGCACCCTCAATTTCAAAGCTTTCAGCAACTTCAACCTCACTTGCTGATGCAAGCTTCTGAATGAACTGTGTGCCGTCTCTGAATGTGTCGGCAAACTTTGTTGCAACATAAACCTTTGCTTTTCTTGACGGCGGAACATTCATCTCTGCACGGCGGTTACGGATTGCACGGATTGCATCCATAATTTTTTTCATTTCATCCGACGCCTCGGGATAATCAAGCTCTGCGTTGTATTCAGGGTACTTTGCGAGCATTACTGTTTCGCCCTCGTGAGGAATTGTCTGCCAGATTTCTTCTGTGATGTACGGCATAAACGGATGGAGAAGTCTGAGAATTTGATCAAGCACATAAAGAAGTACCTGTCTTGCATTCTGAGCGTCCTCACCGTCACTTGAAAGTCTTGTTTTAACAAGCTCAATGTACCAGTCGCAGTAGCAGTCCCAGATGAATTCATAAATCTTCTGAACTGCAATGCCGAGTTCAAACTTCTCAAGATTTTCGTTTACTTCTTTTGCAACTGTGTTGAGAGTTGAAACAATCCACTTGTCCTCTGTTGTGAGAGTTTTCGGAAGTTCATTCTTAACATCATGGTCGTCAATGTTCATGTGAACATAACGGGATGCGTTCCAGAGCTTGTTTGCAAAGTTAGCGCAAGCCTCAACACGCTTGTCGGAATAACGCATATCGTTACCGGGTGTGTTGCCTGTTGCAAGGAAGAAACGGAGTGCGTCTGCACCGTATTTGTCAATAACTTCAAGCGGATCAATACCGTTGCCGAGAGATTTTGACATCTTGATGCCGTTTTCATCTCTTACAATGCCGTGCATAAATACGGTCTTGAACGGAGCAGAACCCATATTTTCACAAGCCGAGAAAATCATTCTTGCAACCCAGAAGAAGATGATATCATAACCTGTTACAAGAGTGCTTGTGGGATAGAAATATTCAAGTTCGGGAGTTTTGTCGGGCCAGCCGAGTGTTGAGAACGGCCAAAGTGCCGAACTGAACCATGTGTCGAGAGTGTCCTCGTCCTGATGAATGTGTGTACTGCCGCACTTACAGCACTTTTCGGGTGCGTCTTTTGCAACCATAACTTCGCCGCAGTCATCGCAGTACCATGCAGGGATTCTGTGTCCCCACCAAAGCTGACGGGAAATACACCAATCCTTGATGTTCTCCATCCAATGGAAGTAAACCTTTTCAAATCTTTCGGGGATGAACTTTGTGTCACCATTGCGAACAACATCAATTGCAGGCTTTGCAAGCGGAGCCATTTTTACAAACCACTGCTTTGAAACCATAGGCTCAATTGTTGTGTGACAACGGTAGCAAGTGCCGACATCGTGAGTAAGCTCTTCAACCTCTTTAAGGTCGGCAACAATAGCCTCTCTTGCCTCCATTGTTGTCATGCCTGCGTACTTTCCGCAGTCGAGAACCTCAGGTTCGTTTTCGGCAAGCTGTCCCTTTGCCTTTAATTCGTTGTATTCTTCAACATCCTTTGCACCTGTAAGGTGACCGTCATATGTAAAGCAACGGACAATCGGAAGATTGCAACGCTGACCGACTTCAAAGTCGTTAGGATCGTGTGCAGGAGTGATTTTAACAACACCCGTTCCCTTTTCCATATCTGCGTGTTCATCACAAACAATTGGGATTTCCTTGTTAAGGAGCGGAAGGATTACATGACAGCCGTGGAGGTGCTTGTAACGCTCATCGTCCTTGTTGACAGCAACAGCAGTATCACCGAGCATTGTTTCGGGACGGGTTGTTGCAATTTCAAGGTACTCGCCTGTCTCCTTAACCTGATAGAGCAAGTGCCAGAAATGACCGTTCTGCTCCTTGTATTCAACCTCGGCATCCGAAATTGATGTACAGCAATGAGGACACCAGTTTACCATACGGTTGCCACGGTAGATTTTTCCGTCATTATAAAGGCGAACAAAAACTTCTTTAACAGCTTTTGAACAGCCCTCGTCCATTGTGAAGCGCTCACGCTCCCAGTCACAGCTTGAACCGAGCTTTTTAAGCTGACTTGTGATTCTTCCGCCGTACACCTTTTTCCATTCCCATGCACGCTTTAAGAATTCTTCTCTGCCGATATCCTCTTTAGTGATACCCTCTTTACGCATTGCCTCAACGATTTTAGCCTCTGTAGCGATTGACGCATGGTCTGTACCGGGGAGCCAAAGTGCGCTGTAGCCCTGCATTCTTCTCCAACGGATAAGAATGTCCTGAAGTGTTTCGTCAAGTGCGTGTCCCATATGCAGCTGACCTGTGATGTTTGGCGGCGGCATTACGATTGTATAAGGTTTTTTATCTTTGTCAACCTCTGCATGAAAGTAGTTACCTTTCAGCCAGAAGTCGTAAATTCTGTCCTCAAACTCTGACGGGTTGTAGGATTTAGCAAGTTCCTTTGCCATAGTCATTACTCCTCTTGATTTATTGTTCGGATAAACCGAGTTCATATACCTTTTTATTATCTCATTTATGTGTCGATTTGTCAATTATCCGCAAATAAAATGTGGCATATAATTTCAATTTTATAACATTTAAAGTTTGACGAATAAAGCGTAAAATGGTAAAATATACTGCATAAGAGGAACAAACAAATTCAAGGGTGTGTATTATATGAAAGTCAGGGTTATGTGCCTTGTGCTGTGCGTGTTTGTTTTCGCATCAATTTTCTGCGGATGCGGAAGCAACGGAAATACCGAAATAATCGGCAAATGGGTACCGACAACAGCAAAGACAGACGGCGAAACAATTTCATACAGCGAGCTTGGAATTGACGAGGATCAGTTTGGTCTTGATTTCAAGGACAGCAGTAACTGCACGGTTACACTCGCAGGAATTTCGTGTGATTCAGCCTACACATTCAACGGAACCTCCGTTGACCTGACGGTAAACGGTACGGCATACAAGCTGAGCTATGACAGCGGTGTGCTGACAATGGTGCTTAATTATGACAACAACAGAATTGAGTTTTCATTCACAAAACAAAGATAGTTTTACAAATTGAAAATTGAAAATGTAAAATAAAAATTTTCGGTCGGGCAGTTGCTTTGCAAAACGCATAGTTATGTTGCCCGACCGTTTTTTATATATGAAATTTTCGGTTCGTTTGCAACATTACTTATTTGCCAAAGCATAAACCTTAATCGGCACATTTTTTCTTTTGCAATTCTCTATAACAAACCGTGTTCCGTGTGACATACCGTCCCAAAATGCAATAACTTCATCGGCATAATCAATTATTTGCAAATTTCTTTTCAAAGGTGCTGACCGTCCGTATCGTTCGTATTCGGGTAAAAATTCTTTTAGTTTAATATTATGTGTCTTAGCGTAATTTCTCGCACTTCTGTCAACACCAATAGCACCACCGCTTACTATTTCAGTTGTATTCTCAGGTAAATAATCGCCTAAATTATTCACTGTAATACTTCTTGAGCCTACTATCGCAATTTTCATTTTTTCACACTCCTAAAATTATGACACCATTATGACATCATAATAGCACCATTTTCGTTTTGACGCAATAATTACATTAAAATAGTGTCATAATAACATTTAGGAGTACCGATTATGGATGATAATATTTTACGATACACTCTGAGAGTTAACCTCACGCTTTTTCAGAAATTCAGATATGTTGCCGACTATGAAGGTCGTTCCGCAAATCGTGAAATTGAGCAGTATATAAAGCAAAGGGTTAAGTCCTTTGAAGAAGAACACGGCGAAATTGAAGTAAAAAAAGATTAAACATACGCATAGATTAACACCCTTTCGGAGTATTTCCGAAAGGGTGTTTTTTAATCAAACAAAACAATTTTCAACTTTCAATTTTCCATTTTCAATTTACACAAGAAACTTTCCTATCACCGCAACTGCATCGGCATGACACAACAGGTTTGCGTTTTCACGCACTCTTGCCGCTGCGTTGCGGGATTTTTGTCTTTCACCGTATTCCGACAACACCCGTATCATATGCTTCGGCAATGAAAAATAATCAAACACAAGGTAATAATTTCCCGACATTTCGTATGCGGAGCTTTTTCTGCAACATATGTTACTGCGGTACAAAGCCTCTACTGCATTCAGAAAATCCGACGCATTCGCCATTTTCCAGCACAAACCGCTGTCGGACTTTTTCAGCCTGTATTTTCGTTTTTTCGGATTTGCCGTAACAAGGATACAACATTCATCGCCAAGCAGAAAAGCCTCTATTTTCACATTTTTACCGTTCGTGTCAAGTCCCGCCCTGCAACAGGCAAGTCGCATAAGTCCGATAATCACCTTTTGATTATCCTCGTTTTTAAAGCTCATTTTTCCGAAATCAAGCTCAAAATTCTCCATATCCGATTCATCAAGCTTAATCAGCAGTTTATTATCACCGAGTTTGTCAACAGTCAAAATACTCCCTCCCCTAAATTCCGATACACATACATCTGTTTACATATTATGATGAACGAAGCACTTTTGCAAGTAAATATTAATGGAATAAAATTTGGCTGTTTTTTCACACATAATTGTCAGACTTTGTTTATGCAATACAAAAAGGTTGCCAACATAACAATTTAATGCTACAATGATGCCGTAAGATACAGCCACAGAAAATAAAAAGCAAAAGGAATGATTTTTATGCCAAACTGGCTTAAAGACGCTGTTTTCTATGAAATTTATCCGCAGAGTTTTTGTGACACCAACGGTGACGGAATCGGTGACATCGAGGGTATCATCAGCAAGCTTGATTATGTAAAAAGCCTCGGTTGCAACGCAATCTGGCTCAACCCGATTTACGATTCACCTTTTATGGATGCAGGCTATGATGTTCGCAACTACAAGAAGGTTGCAGAGCGTTACGGCACAAACGATGACCTTGTTCGTCTTTTTGACGAGGCTCACAAAAAGGGCATTAAGATTCTTCTTGACCTCGTTCCCGGTCACACATCAGACCAGCACGAATGGTTCTTGGAGGCCAAGAAAGCCGCAAAGAGCGAATATTCAAACCGTTACATCTTTACAAAGAGCGTATGGGACGCACCGCCGCAGTACCGTATGATGTGCGGACTTTGCGAGCGTGACGGCAACTATATGGTAAACTACTTCAGCTCACAGCCTGCTCTTAACTACGGTTTCCACGAAATCACGCATCCCGAATGGCAGTTGCCGTGTGATCATCCCGACTGTCTTGCAACAGCAGAGGCTATGAAGGATGTTATGCGTTTTTGGCTTGACAAGGGTGCTGACGGTTTCAGAGTTGACATGGCTGACTCACTTGTTAAGAACGATGACGATAAAATTGCAACGGCAAAAATCTGGCGTGGTGTGCGTGATATGCTCGACACGGAATATCCGAATGCCGCAATGGTTGCAGAGTGGTGCAACCCCGAAAGAGCAATCAACAATGCAGGTTTCCACATGGACTTTTATCTTGACCACTACGGCAACGGCTACAGCAGACTTTTCCGCTACGGTGAATTCGGCGATCAGGCTGTTTTCAATCCTAACGGCAAGGGTTATATCAAAGCATTTGCAGACGAATATCTTCCTAACTACGAAAAGACAAAGGACAACGGCTACATCAGCTTTATGACAAACAACCACGATATGCCGAGAGTTACGGCATATCTTGATAAAGAGGCTATCAAGCTTGTGAACGCATTCATTTTCACAATGCCGGGTGTTCCGTTCCTCTACTACGGTGATGAAATCGGCATGAGATATCAGAAAGGCATCGTAAGCAAGGAGGGCGGTTACTCAAGAACAGGCTCCCGTACTCCTATGCAGTGGAACAGCGGTAAGAACCTCGGTTTCTCAACAAGTGACGAGCCGTATCTTGCAGTTGATAAGAGTGCCGACGCTCCGACTGTTGAGAATCAGAAGGACGATCCCGACAGCATCTACAAGGTTGTAACAGACATCATTGCACTTCGTCACAAGTATGATGACCTTAAAGGCAACGGTGAGCTTGAATTTATGTATGAAGAAGGCAAAATTCCGTTTGCATACAAGAGAGGCAACCTCGTTATGTACTTCAACCCCCTCGGTGAAAGTGCAGTAATGAACGCAAAATATACAGGCAAAACAGTATATGCCCTCGGCAACGCTGAATTTGCAGACGGCAAAGTAACAATGTCACCGCAAAGCTTCGCCCTCGTAGAAATTGACGGCTGATTAAATATAATTTTATAGTTTAAGCATAAAAACACCCTTTCGGAATTTAACGAAAGGGTGTAATTTTTTGAAATTGAACAAAACAATTGTAACATTGTGCGAGCGGTTGCAATGTTACGCTCGACCATAATTTTCCATTTTCAATTTTCAATTTTAATTTAATTAAGCAACTA
>ENA-OPMI01000401-OPMI01000401.1-human-gut-metagenome-genome-assembly--contig:-NODE-401-length-16137-cov-1.490424_pt1 | contig 16137 bp, 13 predicted proteins | sample MGYA00241523_ERZ501743 | MGnify/ENA primary metagenome ERZ501743 (study PRJEB25962, sample SAMEA2042650) | human gut metagenome | biome: human gut; feature: human-associated habitat; material: faeces... | reverse complement strand
GCCGGTCATGGTTCCCATGATCTGTAAACGCTGCTGGTGGGCAATGGTTTCCTCACTTTGGTGCATTCGCTCTAAGATTCCATTTAATTCTGTTAAATAAGAGATCTGCTGACGGTCCTTTCTGCTCTTTAACATCAGATGGAAAATATAGGAAGCAGCAGCAAGAATGGTAAAAAGAACACCTGTAAATACAAAAAGCAGTTTTAAGGCGCCTTTTTCCAAAGGTACATACATATCACTCTGGTCCATAACAGCGCTGACAATGATAAAATCATCCCCAATATAGGCCGGGGTATAGGCGCTGACTTTCTCCACTCCCGGGGCACCTGGTTTGGTCCACCAGTAGGAATAATATTCATCCACAGCCGTCAGTCCCTGTTTTTGCCGGTCGATCATATTGCTGAGACTGGTGAGATTTTTTCCGGGAAACATTTTTTCACGTCCGTTTATTACATCAATTCCCCATTGCTCCAGCTGTGGATGCATCAGTACGATGCCATTGTGGTCTTTTAATATGAAATAACCGTTGGTTCCTACATTTAAGGGGCGTATGGTCTTATTGTAATAGGCCATGCCATTTAAGATCATGGAAATGGTTTCTCCGGTGTCGGTTTCGTAGTGGAGCATAAGATAGTGACTTTCATTTCCAATCTTTACCAGTCTGAAACACATCTGATCATCGATTTTTGACTCAGAAAGTATCTCTTCCGGCTCATTGTCTGTACCGGATGTCAGGATGGTTTCTCCTTTTTTCTTGATGATAACATCCTGGACTACAGGACCATGCTCTTTTACATAAGTATCCCAGAGCGTTTCCCGTTCCTGTTCGTTTAAAGTATGGCTGCAGCTCCACATGCTTCTTATGTCAGATGCATATTCGCTGATGGTTTCTTCCAGACGTCCGGAAAGGCTTTCCACTGCTAAAAGCATCTGATCTTTCTGATTGCGCACAGCGGAGTTGCGGTATTCTTTCCAGATCCCGTTGCCGACGCATAAAAGTGCCAGGATAGCAGCAGCTAAAAATGCCGCAACCAGATAGAAGCGGCTGTTTTTCTTTAATGAGTCCATAGACAGGAAACGATTTTCTTTGCAGTTTTCATTCTTTTCCATATAAGCGATCATGTCCTTTCAGGTTGACTTGCTTCTTTGGTAATATTATAATGAATTTAATGCATATATGCAAAAGTTTTATGATAATTCCATGAAATCACACAAGAATAGGAAAAGAAACATGGCAGATAAAGTACTGATCGTTGATGACGACATTTCTATTTGTAAATTACTGGAAAAAGTAATGCACAGCAATGAACTTGATACAGAAGTGGCAGGAAGCGGAAAAGAAGCCCTGGAGCTGTTAAAACACCATACATATGATGTGATCCTTATGGATATCATGCTGGGAGATATGGAAGGTTTTGATGTGATCAAAGAACTTCGTGCAAGCGGGATCCAGACACCGGTGATGATCGTCAGCGGGCGAAATGAGGATTATGACTCTTTATATGGTCTTTCTATTGGAGCTGATGACTATATTACAAAGCCTTTCAGACCGTTGGTCCTTGGGGCAAAGGTAAAGGCTTTGATCCGCCGTACTAAAAATATGGGAAATCATTCCGATACCATTCAGTGCGGTCCTTTCACCTACGAAAGTTCTACCATGCGTTTTTATAAAGATGGGGAAGAATTGATCTTATCTTCTAAAGAAAGCGCGCTGCTTTTATTATTTATTAAGCATCCGGGCCAGGTATATACAAAAGACATGATCTACGAGCAGGTATGGGGAACCACCATCGCCATTGATGACAATGCCATTATGGTCTATATCAACCGTCTGCGCAGCAAGATCGAAAAAGACAGGCAGAAACCAGAGCATATTATTACGGTACGCGGGATGGGATATCGGTTCCTCCCGTAAATGTACGAAGATTAATACAAACCTTAACAAATTGTAAGATAAATCCCTTATACCTGTAAGGTTGCCTCGATATACTCATTTACAGATAGAAACATGACATAAAAATGTAAAGGAGAGAAAGAGTATGTCAGAGGTTGTAGTAGGTCTTCTTGGTTTTGCCTGTATCGTTGCTATCGTTGTAACACTTTTTAAGAGCAAAACCCTTCCCAGCATCGCATTTATCATCTTCCCGATGATCCTGGGAGCAATTCTTGTATTTGGCGGTTACTATTCATGGGAAAACATTGGTAAGCTGATCAAAAGCGGTTTTTCCAGCACAGGTCCAACAGCGGCACTGTTCGTATTCAGCGTTCTGTACTTCGGTATCATGACCGATGCAGGAATGTTTGATGTAATTATCGGAAAGTTAATGCTGTTAGTTAAGGACAATGTCATTGGCGTCTGTGTCATGACCTGTATCATTGCCCTGATCGGGCATCTGGATGGCGGCGGCGCTTCCACTTTCTGTATCGTAGTTCCGGCTATGCTTCCTGTTTACAAGAAGATGCATATGCGTCCGGCAACATTACTTCGTATTGCAGTTATTTCCATGGGTGTTTTAAACCTGATGCCATGGGCTGGTCCTACTATGAGAGCAGCAACCGTTCTTGGTATTGAGGCAGGTTCCTTATGGCAGACTCTTTTACCGATCCAGGCATGTGGTATCGTACTGGCACTGGTTGTTGCAGTATTAAACGGTATCATTGAGCAGAAGAGAGGCGCTGGTTTAAATGGTAAGCTGGCGAAAGAAGCAGCTCATCTGAGCGTAGAAGAAGCAGCTGCAGCTGATGTGGAAAATAAAGATCTGGCTCGTCCAAAACTGTTTGTATTCAACGTTATTTTAACCATTGCAGTTATCGCACTGTTAATTAAAGACATATTCCCAAGCTATGTTCCTTTCATGCTGGGTGTTGCAATTGCAATTCTGGTAAACTACCCAGGCGCAAAGATGCAGAAAAAGATCATCAACCTTCATGCAGGTCCGGCTCTGATGATGTGCTCTACCTTAATGGGTGCAGCTGTATTAATGGGTATCCTGGTTAAGGACATTGAAGGTGTAAACAGTGTTATCACCTGTATGTCAAACCTGATCAGCAGCATTTTACCGGCAGCACTTGGACAGCATCTGCCATTAGTAATTGGTATCTTAAGTGTACCGTTAGCACTGGCTTTCGATACAGACAGCTACTTCTACGGAATGCTTCCTGTTATGATCGGAATTGGCGAAGGATTTGGCGTTGGAGCAATGCCGATCGCAGTTGCCATGGTTGTATGCCGTAACTGTGCAACCTTTATCAGCCCAATGGTACCTGCAACTTTATTAGGTGTAGGTCTGGCAGATGTAGATATCAAAGACCATATTAAATTCAGCTTCCTGTGGGTATGGGGCTTCAGTATCATCTGTATGCTTATTGGAGCAATTGTAGGAATTATTCCATTATAATCCTATAACAGATCATTACATAAAATCAGATAGATAAATTTAAAATTCAAATCCTCCCCCATAAAGGAGCTGCTGCAGGCGTATCGTTGCGGCAGCTCCTTTGTTTATAATGCATATCAGGAACGCACTGGTGGTCTGTTTGCATATTTTAAATGTATTGACTTTCCGTTCAAATCTGCCTAATATTAAAACCAGGTCAGATTTCACGAAGAGATCGTGAAATAGCAAGGAGATAAAGGATTATGACAAAAGATCTGACAACTGGAAAGATCATGCCTATTCTGGTGAAATTTACCATTCCACTGGTTTTGGGAAATCTGTTCCAGCTGACGTACAATGCAGTAGACAGCATTATTGTAGGACATTTTGTAGGAAAAGAGGCACTGGCAGCGGTTGGTATCTGCAACCCGATCACAACACTTATGATCTTATTCTTAAATGGTCTGTGCATGGGAGCTGCTATTTTAATGGGAATGCAGTATGGAGCCAAAGACTATGATACCCTGCACCGCCAGATCAGCACCACCATGCTTTCAGGAGTGGTCTTTTCTGTTACATTGACTGTGCTCTGTGTTATTTTTGCAGTGCCTATGTTAAAACTGATCCAGGTAGATCCGTCTATTATGGATCTGACAGCAGAATACCTGCGGATCATATTCTGGGGATTGATGTTTACATTTTTATATAACTTCTTTTCCAGTACCTTAAGGGCATTGGGAGACAGTAATTCCCCGCTGTATTTCCTGATCATCAGTGCCGTGTTAAATGTATTTGGCGATCTGTTTTTCGTTATCGTTTTAAAGGATGGAAGCAGGGGCTGTGCTATTTCCACGGTATTAAGTGAAGCTTTATGCAGCCTGTTTTGTGTGATCTATATCCAGAAAAAAGTGCCTCTTCTGCGTCTTGGAAAAAAATGGCTGGTATTTGACAGCCGTCTTTTAAAGAAGACCATTGCCTTTGGCTGGGCATCTGCCATGCAGCAGGCAACTGTGCAGCTTGGAAAGATCGGTATCCAGGCGATCGTAAATACCATGGGCGTATCTGTTTCAGCCGCATTTGCGGTTGTCAACCGTATTGACGATTTTGCTTATACACCGGAGCAGAACATTGCTCATGCCATGACTGCCCTTATGGCCCAGAATAAGGGGGCAGGAAAAATCGACCGTATGAAAGAGGGGTTCCGCTGTGGTATCATACTGGAGACCATTTACGGTATCCTGATCTTTATCATCTGTTTTGCGCTTGCAAGACCTCTTATGATGATGTTTGTAAAAGATGAAGAGGTTATTGGACATGGTGTAACTTATCTGCACCTGATTTCTGTAATGTACCTGCTTCCGGCTCTTACCAATGGTATCCAGGGATTTTTCCGTGGCATCGGAGATCTGAAGATCACATTAATAAGCAGCTTTATCAACATGGCGCTGCGTGTTCTGGCAGCTGCGCCTTTAGTACTTATATGGAAAATGGGAATTGAGGCGCTGCCTTATTCTTATCTGGCAGGCTGGATCGGAATGCTGGTTGCCGAGACACCATTACTTTTAAAGACGTATAAGACCTGGGGAAAGAAAGGAGAAACACCATGTTAGAAGGAAGACCATTAAAAGGATATGAACTGGAGCGTTTGAAAGAATTCTTAAAGTCCATGGACCTGGATTATGATACAGGAATTGAATACAGCATCTGCCTGGAAGATGAGGATTACCGCATTATTGCAGCAGGTTCTGTAGAGGAAAATGTATTAAAATGCATTGCCATTTCTCCGGATCATCAGGGAGAAGGGCTGTCCGGCACTATTATTTCCCACCTGACCCAGTATGAGTTTGAAAAGGGCAGAAGTCATTTATTAATGTATACAAAACCGAAAAACCAGGCTATGTTTGAGGACCTGGGTTTTTATACCATTTTAAAGACAGACCGGGTTTTGTTTATGGAAAATAAAAAGACAGGTTTTACAGATTTTATGGAAAAAGTAAAGGCAGAAAGTCCGGAGGATGCCTTAAAAGAAGGAAAAGTCATTGGTGCGATCGTAGCAAATTGCAATCCATTTACACTGGGACACCGCTATCTTATAGAAACTGCTTTAAAACAGTGTGATTATCTCCATCTGTTCGTGCTTTCTGATAAGCGTACCTTTTACAGTGCCTCTGAGCGTTATGAAATGGTGAAAGAAGGTGTAAAGGATCTGGACCGGGTGATCTTACATCAGACTTCTGATTATATTATTTCTGCAGCTACCTTTCCAACCTACTTTATGAAGGAAAAAACAGAGGCAGGAAAGGCAAACTGCCGCCTTGATCTGGAATTATTTGGAAAAAGGATCGCGCCGGAATTACACATTACAAAGCGCTTTGTGGGAACAGAGCCAAACTGTGCTGTTACGGACTGTTATAATGTGACTATGAAAGAGGTCCTTCCGGGATTGGGAATTGAAGTAACAGAGATTCAAAGAAAAGAACAGGAAGGAACCGCTATCAGCGCTTCCAGGGTGCGTCAGGCAGTAAAAGAAGGCAAAACAGAAGAGATCCGGGGCCTGGTACCGGAAAGTACCTGGGAGCATATTTCTAAGAAGGCATGACTTAAAAAACAGGAAAGAACCGGAAAAGACAGGAAATATATAAAGCAAATATAAAAAACAATGTCATAAAAATGACAGGAGAATGATCATGACAAAAGAAGAACTTGCCCTTGTTATCATAGACCGTCTGAAAAAAGAATATCCCGATGCAGGCTGCACCTTAGACTACAATCAGGCCTGGAAACTGCTTGTCAGCGTCCGTTTAGCAGCCCAGTGTACAGACGCCAGAGTCAATATCGTAGTGGAAGACCTGTATAAAAAGTTTCCAGATGTAAATTCCCTGGCAGATGCACCGGTGGAAGAGATTGAAGCTATTGTAAAGCCATGTGGACTGGGACACAGCAAGGCAAGGGATATCAAAGCCTGTATGACCCGGTTAAAAGAAGATTATAACGGGAATGTTCCTGATGATTTTAATGCTCTTTTAAAGCTGCCGGGAGTAGGCAGAAAAAGCGCCAATTTGATCATGGGAGATGTGTTTGGAAAACCTGCCATTGTAACAGATACCCATTGTATCCGTCTGGTAAACCGTATGGGATTGGTAGATGGCATCAAAGAGCCGAAAAAGGTGGAAATGGCCCTCTGGAAATTAGTACCGCCGGAAGAAGGAAGCGACTTCTGCCACCGCCTGGTGTACCATGGAAGAGCAGTCTGCAGCGCAAGGACAAAGCCGGACTGTGAACATTGCTGCGTAAAGGACGTGTGTGTTACTGCGTGTGGGGTAGGCACTTTTGGAACCGAAAGTGCCGTACGATAAAGTAATGGTTGTGAGAATTTGCCGTATTTAAATGCGGAGCCACGGCAAATTCTGTTGCTGGTCATGCAACGCATGAACAGTAACACGTGTGTGAAAAAGTGGGCGTAGAAGGCTGAAAAATGCCCTGTTAAGAAGCAATAAAAAATACGCTAAAAAGCTGTTAATACAATTTAATAAAAAGACAAAATAGTCTTGCAGAAGGCAAAAATTGTCCAGAGAAATCCCTCTCTTTTTTTATTATACTTAGTGCATAAGTTTCAAGAAGATCGACGCCGGGAAAGCTGCTGTTGGCAGATATGACAGGTAAACGATCTGAGATGAGAACAAAATCCAGTATAAAGAAGAGAGGGATATTTTTATGAAAGGGATCATGAAAAAAGCGGTTTTCCTTGCAGCTGCCGGTATGACGGCGCTGGCGCTTTCCGGATGTTCAGCGGGCAGTGGCGGAAAGCGGATCGTGCGTATTTCCCATGCGCAGTCTGAAACACATCCGGAGCATCTGGGGCTTTTAGCATTTAAGGAATATGTGGAAGAACGACTGGGAGATAAATACGAGGTACAGATCTTTCCAAATGAATTGTTAGGATCAGCACAGAAAGCCATTGAGCTGACACAGACAGGGGCGATTGATTTCTTTGGGGCGGTTACTGCCAATCTGGAAACTTTTGCCAGTGTATACGAGATCTTCAGTATGCCGTATCTGTTTGACTCCGAAGAGGTTTACAAGTCCGTAATGGAAGACTCCGATTACATGGAAAATGTATACGAGTCTACAGACGAGGCAGGTTTCCGTGTGGTTACCTGGTACAATGCAGGAACCAGAAACTTTTATGCAAAAACACCTATTAATACACCGGATGATCTGAAAGGCAAAAAGATCCGTGTACAGCAGAGTCCTGCCAGCGTTGCCATGGCAAATGCCTTTGGCGCAGCATGGGCTTTGGCGAGGTTTATACAGCCATTCAGCAGGGCGTGATTGATGGAGCAGAGAACAACGAGCTGGCGCTGACCAACAATAAGCACGGCGAAGTTGCAAAATATTATACATACAACAAACATCAGATGGTGCCGGATATGCTGGTTGCAAACCTGAAATTCTTAAACAGCTTAAGCCCGGAAGAATACCAGGTATTTAAAGAGGCAGCCCAAAAGTCCACAGAAGTAGAGCTGGAAGAGTGGGATAAGAGCATTGCAGAAGCGAAAAAGATCGCAACGGAAGATATGGGCGTGGAATTCATTGACGTGGATGTAAATGCCTTTAAACAGAAGGTACTTCCTCTCCACGAAAAGATGTTAAATGAAAATCCAAAGATCCGCGATCTTTATGAACATATCCAGGAGGCAAATGGGGCAGCAGCCGGAAAGGGAGGTAAGTAATGGAAAATATGCGAAAAGTAAGAAAAGCCATGATGAAAGTGCTGGGCTATCTGATCATTTTCCTGTTTATGATGATGACAGCAGTGGGAAGCTACCAGATCATTACAAGATATTTCTTTAACCGGCCAAGTACAGTATCAGAAGAGCTGCTGACCTATTCCTTTACCTGGATGTCCCTTCTGGCGTCTGCCTATGTTTTCGGCAAGAGAGACCATATGAGAATGGGATTTATGGCAGATAAACTGACAGGAAATTTCAGAAAATATCTGGAGATCATCATTGACCTGTTATCCTTCAGTTTTGCGGCAGTTGTTATGGTATATGGCGGCTGCTCCATTACAAAACTGACCATGATCCAGACTACAGCATCCCTTCGCGTGCCAATGGGTTATATCTATGTGATCGTACCTGTAAGCGGTATCCTTATTATGATTTTTGCGGCTATGAACGCAGTGGAAATGTTCCATCATGAGTTCAAAGAAGCCGGGGAGGTGAGAGTATGACAATAGCAGGACTTTGCGGACTGATTATATTTGTGTTGCTGGCGGTCATGCTGATCGCAGGTGTGCCTATTGCAGTAGCGTTGGCTGTTTCTTCCATTTGTGCTATTTTGCCTGTTTTAAACATGGGAGCAAGTGTACTGACTGGTGCACAGAGGATCTTTTCCGGTATCTCCGTATTTAGTCTCCTTGCCATTCCTTTCTTTATTCTGGCAGGAAACCTGATGAATAAAGGCGGTATCGCCATCCGCCTCATTAATTTTGCAAAGCTTTTTACCGGCAATATCCCAGGCGCATTAGCCCACACCAATGCAGTGGCAAATATGCTTTTCGGAGCTATTTCCGGCTCTGGTACAGCAGCAGCTTCTGCCATGGGTTCTATTATCGGACCTATTGAGGAGGAAGAAGGCTATGACCGTGATTTCTCAGCAGCAGCTAATATTGCAACTGCTCCTACAGGGCTTTTGATTCCTCCAAGCAACGTTATGATCACATTTTCACTGGTCAGTGGAGGAACTTCTGTAGCAGCTCTTTTCATGGCAGGTTATATCCCGGGTATCCTCTGGGGTCTTGCATGTATGGTAGTCATTTACATTTTCGCAAAGAAAAAGGGCTACCGCAGCACAAAGAAATATACATCATCTGAAAAGATCAAGGTATTTTTACAGGCGATCCCATGTCTGTTTATGATCATTGTTGTTATCGGCGGTATTATTTCCGGTATATTTACAGCAACAGAGGGAAGCGTGGTTGCAGTTGTATACAGTATGGTACTGGCAATTTTCTTCTACAAGTCCATTAAGCCTTCTGAACTGCCAAAGATCTTCCTTGACAGCGCGGAAATGACGGGTATCATCATTTTCCTGATCGGCGTATCCAGTATTATGAGCTGGGTCATGGCATTTACAGGTATCCCAACTGCAGTAAGTACTGCTATGCTTGGTATCAGCAATAACCGCTATGTGATCCTGTTTATTATCAATATCCTGCTGCTGATCGTAGGTACTTTTATGGACATGACACCGGCGTGCCTGATCTTTACCCCGATCTTTTTGCCGATCTGTCAGGCACTGGGAATGAACACCATTCATTTCGGTATCATGATGATCTTCAACCTGTGTATCGGAACCATTACACCGCCAGTTGGAACTACACTGTTTGTAGGTGTAAAAGTAGGAAAAACAAGGATTGAGCAGGTGATCCAGCCATTGCTTTATTACTTTGGAGCCATCTTTATCGTACTGTTATTAGTTTCTTACATTCCAGCGCTGTCACTTTGGCTGCCGGGACTGCTGGGATATGTATAAAAAATAGGAGATCTGCCTGCTGAGGCAGGTGGAAAGGTGCAGCAGAACAGGCAAGGCGCATAAGACCTCGGAAATTTTATACCCCGGGGTCTTTTTTTGTTGCCAACTTTTTTTGCATATAGTATAATTTCTGATGATACCAGGGGACAAAGTTTGGAAGACCGATGCAAGCTTGCTTGCAGGAGGACTTGCAAAATTGGGATCCGCCAAAAACATGAGTAAGAAGCCATTTTTGTTAAAAAATGAGCGGATTACGAATGTTTTCTAGGATTGCGGGAGCACACAGTGCGGAGCAATCCGGTATCATCAAAAAGACCGAATTACAGGGGACGCAAAGCATTTAGCAATATGCAGTGGCCCTGGTGACAGAAAGGAAGAACGAACATGACAATCAGGATCGGTATTTTAGGTTATGGTAATCTGGGAAAAGGAGTAGAGTGTGCCATTAAGCACAATCCAGATATGGAACTGAAGGCAGTATTTACAAGAAGAGATCCTTCCACCCTTTCCATTCTCACAGAAGGCGCAAAAGTTTATTCAGTGAATGACGCACCTGCAATGAAAGATGAGATCGATGTTCTGATCATCTGCGGCGGCAGCGCTACAGATCTTCCAAAACAGACTCCAGAAATGGCAAAATATTTCAATGTAATTGACAGCTTTGATACACACGCAAGAATTCCGGAACATTTTGAGGCAGTAGATAAGGCAGCAAAGGAAAGCGGTCATATCGGACTGATCTCCGTAGGCTGGGATCCAGGTATGTTCTCCTTAAACCGTCTGTATGCAAATGCTATCCTTCCAGGCGGAAAAGATTATACATTCTGGGGCAAGGGCGTAAGCCAGGGACATTCTGACGCCATCAGACGGATCGCAGGCGTTAAGGATGCAAGACAGTATACCATTCCGGTAGAAAGCGCCTTAGAGGCAGTAAGAAGCGGCAGTGAGCCGGAACTGACTACCAGACAGAAACATACCAGAGAGTGCTTTGTAGTGGCAGAAGAAGGCGCAGATCTTAAGAAGATCGAAGAAGAGATCGTTACCATGCCAAACTACTTTGCCGATTATGATACTACTGTACACTTTATCAGCGAAGAGGAGCTGTTAAGAGACCATGCAGGTATCCCACATGGCGGCTTCGTGATCCGTACAGGAAAGACCGGCTGGAACAATGAAAATTCTCATGTAATTGAATACAGCTTAAAACTTGACTCCAACCCTGAATTTACTTCTTCTGTACTGGCTGCTTATGCAAGAGCTGCATACCGTTTAAGAAAAGAAGGACAGACTGGATGCAAGACTGTATTTGATATTGCACCAGCTTATCTGGCAGCAGAAGACGGAGCATATTTAAGAAAGCACATGCTGTAGGAGAAATACTATGACTTATGTTCAGAGAACCATTTGCCCTTATGACTGTCCAACATCCTGTGGACTGTTAGCAGAAACCGACGGAAAGAAGATCTTACGTGTCAAAGGTGATAAGACCCACCCGGCCAATAAAGGTCTGATCTGTGGGAAGATGCAGCATTATGAGGAGTCCATAAACAGTGAAAAAAGGATCCTTACGCCTCTTCGCCGCACCGGCAAAAAAGGCAGCGGGCAGTTTATGCCCATTACCTGGGAAGAAGCAGGAAATGAGATCGCAGAGCGTTTTCTGAACATATGCAGGGAGGATGGCCCCCAGGCTATCCTTCCCGCTGTCTATTCTGGAGTCATGGGCCAGATCCAGAGAAAGTGCGGGGAAGCATTTTTTAACCGTTTAGGTGCCTGTTCCCTGGTACTGACTCTCTGTGCATCTGCTAAAGGTGCCGGTTACAGTGCCGTTGCCGGAAAAACCGGCTGTCTGGATCCGAGAGAACTGGAAAACAGCGATTTCTTTCTCATCTGGGGAAGCAATATCATGGCTACCAGGCTGCAGATCTTACCTCTTCTTGCCAGAAAACGGAAAGAAGGAAAACAGGTGATCCTGATCGAAGCCTGTGGCAGAGACAGTGCCTCTCTCTGCGACAAAGCGGTCTATATCCGTCCTGGAACAGACGGGGCTTTAGCTCTTGCCATGATGCATGTTCTCTGGCGGGAGCATTTAGAAGATGAGGATTTCTTAAGGAACCAGGCGGATGGTTATGAGCAGTTTTTACCGGAGATCCGGAAAGCTACGCCTGAATGGGCACAGGGCATTACGGGGATCCCTGCTGAGGTGATCGAAGAACTGGCACATGTTTACGGAAAAGCAAAAGCGCCTGCTATTGTACTGGGAAGCGGTCTTTCCCGTTACGGAAACGGTGGAATGACCGTGCGGCTGATCACTATCCTTTCTGCTTTTACAGGAGCCTGGAAGCGGCCAGGCGGTGGCATCTGCGGATGCGACCACAATCTGGGTGATTTTGTTGATACAAAGCGGATCACAAGACCGGATCTCAGAAAAGAACCGGCACGGATCGTAAATATCAACCAGCTTTCATCTGCTTTAAATGCAGAAGGAAAAGATAAGATCAGGGCTTTTTATGTATATGCAGGAAATCCGGTGAATTCTGTATGCAACCAGACGGGGCTTTTAAAGGGAGTTGCGAGGGAAGACCTGTTTACAGTGGTTCATGAGCGGTTTATGACAGATACAGCTCTTTATGCGGACATTATCTTACCGGCCACTTTTTCTGTGGAGCAGACAGACTGCTTTAAGCCATACGGATATGGTACTTTTGCAGTGGCTAATAAAATCATTGATCCGCCGGGACAGTGTAAGAGCAACTGGGATACCTTCTGTTTTCTGGCCGGGAAGTTGGGATTTGAGGAAGATTACTTTAAACAGACAGCAGAAGATGCCCTGGAGGATCTGCTTTCCCATCCCGGAAAGGATCTGGCGCGGCTGTCAGAAGAACAGTGGCAGTTTTTAAGAGAAGGCGGCACGATTTCTGCAGATTTTGCGGATCACTGTGATTTTAAAACACCTTCCGGGAAGTTTATGATCGTAAATAAGTCGTTGAAGGATCCTGTTCCCCACTATATACCGTGTTACGACGGTACATATCCATTCCATCTGATCTCAGTGCCTGACAGTCATACCTTAAATTCTATTTTTTTGGAGCGTGACAGTCTGGTGGAAAACAGAGGCCCCATGTCCCTGTTGCTCCATCCACAGGACGGAGCAGAACTGGGGATCCAGGATGGAGATCCGGTTACAGCCTGGAATGACCTGGCAGAGGTAGAATTTAAGGCTGTGTTTACAGATCAGATCGCCAGAAAAACAGCAGCAGCATCCGGCGTGTACAGCTCCTCTATTACCGGGCAGCGTTTTCAGGTAAATGCCTTAAATCATGAACGCCTGTCTGATATAGGTGAAGCTACGACACTGAATGATAACACCATTAACATAAAAAGGAGTACCTTTTGAAACAGTATTTTGTACCATTTAAAGAATTACGTTCCCTGACAAGAGGAGAAAAATTTGCAGTATTGTCCCTGATCCCGTTATATTTCATTGTCATTGGCCTGTTTCTTCAGCCAATCAACGAGATCATTCCGGGAATTATACGGATCGTGCGGGAGCCGGACGTACTGATCACAGACTATTTTGCAGTAGGAGGAATTGGAGCTGCCCTGATCAATGCGGGGCTTACAACTCTGCTCAGCATTGCCCTTCTCTATTTTTCGGGAAAGGAGATGGACGGTCATACCATTACTTCCAGCTGTCTGATGTTCGGATTTTCTCTTTTTGGAAAGAACATTGTCAACATCTGGGCCATTATGGCAGGTGTTGTTTTGTATGCGAAATATCATGGTACTTCTTTAAAACGTTATCTGTATGTAGGTCTGTACGGCACCAGTCTTTCCCCTATTATGACACAGATGATGCATATCGGAAAATTTCCTGCGCCGGTCTGTCTTATGCTGTCACTGCTTTTGGGACTGGCTATAGGCTTTGTGCTGCCGCCTTTGTGTACCCATGTGCACTACGCCCATCAGGGATATTCCCTGTATAACGTAGGATTTGGCGCAGGTATTATTGCAACGGTAGTAGTATCTCTTGCTAAATCTTTCGGGATCAAAGTAGAATCCCGCCTGATCTGGTCTGTTGGAAATAATACCCTGTTTGCTGTTTTACTTATGTCTTTATTTGGCTGTATGATCGCATCAGCAGTGGCAGTGCGGGGAAAGACGATCCTGGAGTCTTATAGACGTATCCTGAAAACATCAGGGATTGGTGGAACCGATTATCTGAAAGATGAAGGCGGAGCTACTACTGTATTTAATATGGGCGTCAATGGCCTGTTTGCCACTCTGTTCGTTCTGGCAGTAAAAGGGGATCTGAACGGTCCTACGATCTGTGGTATTTTTACGATCGTTGGTTTCAGCTCCACAGGAAAGCATTTAAGAAATATCGCCCCTATCATGTTTGGGGTCTATCTTGCAAGCTTTACCAAAACATGGGCGATTAACCAGCCATCCCCTATCCTTGCGCTGTTATTTTCCACTACACTGGCGCCTGTAGCAGGAAGGTTTGGCCCGGTGGCAGGCATTATTGCAGGTTATCTTCATTCTTCTGTTGCTTTAAACGTAGGAATTGTATACGGAGGCATGAATTTGTATAACAATGGTTTTGCCGGCGGTATTGTTGCAATCTTTTTAGTACCTGTGGTACAGTCGATCAGTGACAGAAGAGCAAGAGCGAGAGGCGAGCTGTCCCTGTAGTGTTCTGCCTGCTGATGGGAATAAAAATTCCAAAAAACATGAAATATGGGAAAGAAGGAAATTGACTATATGGATGAACGTTTGAAAAAACAGCTGGATTTTGCCCTGGAGATCGATAAGGAAAAAAATATTCTCCGCCAGACTCATTTATCCGGTCACGGAAGAAATGAAAATGACGCAGAACATGCGTGGCATATGGCGATCATGGCCTATCTTTTACGGGAGTATTCCAATGAGCCTGTTGATATTACCAGAGTCATGCTTATGTGTCTGATCCATGATGTAGTGGAGATCGACGCCGGGGATACTTATGCCTATGATGAAGAAGGCAAGAAGACCCAGAAGGCAAGGGAAGAGGCGGCAAAAGAACGGATCTATTCCCTGCTTCCTGAGGATCAGAAAGAGGAACTGGCAGCTATTTTTGACGAATTTGAGGAAAGTAAGACACCGGAGTCAAAATTTGCCCATGCAATGGACAATCTTCAGCCATTGATGCTTAACAACAGCAATGACGGAGGGGACTGGAGAGAACACGGTGTCAGCGCAAAGCAGGTTTACGGCCGCCAGAGCCGCACAAAAGAAGGTTCTGAAAAACTGTATGAGGTTACAGATCAGATCATAAAAAAACATAGGGAGAAGGGGAATTTAAAATGAAATTAGCAGTTATCTATGACTCAAAAACAAATAATACAGCGGCAGTAGCAGGCTATATGGCAGAGGCAATGAACAGCCTTGAAGGGGTAGAGGCAAAAACATTCCTGTATTCAGAAGTAGATACAGAGTTTGTAAAAGAATGTAAAGGCGTTGTGTTTGGCTGTCCTACTTATGCAGCTGGTCCTACATCTGATTTTTATACCTGGATGGAGAAAAATGCAGGCGGTCTGAATTTGGCCGGAAAATTAGGCGGTGTATTTGCTACAGAACAGTACATCCATGGCGGTGCTGACCTGACTATGAACGCGCTGCTCATCCACCTGTTAGTATATGGAATGATGATCTATTCCGGCGGAGCTTCCTGTGGCAAACCAGTGATCCACATGGGACCGATAGAAGTCAGCCCAAAGAAAGAAGATTTCAAAGAACTGTTTGAGATCTTTGGCAAACGTTTTGCAACACAGGCGTTAAAGATCAACGGATAAACCTATTATCAAAAAGGAAACTACGAAAAATGAAAACAGCAGGAAACAACAGAAAAACCACATCAAACCGAGTGGCCCTTTATGGTCTTCTTATAGCTCTGGCCTTTGTATTAAGCTATGTTGAAACATTATTCCCTGTTTATCTGGGAGCGCCGGGCGTGAAGCTGGGGTTAGCCAATCTGGTAACAGTCATTGCCCTGTATGGCCTGGGAGTGAAAGAAGCCTTTGCCATTAATGTAGTGCGTGTATTGTTATCCGGCTTTACATTTGGAAATATGTCGTCGATCCTGTTTGGTATGGCAGGAGCAGTTTTAAGTCTGTTTCTTATGGCTGTATGCAAAAAGCTCCGCCTTTTTGATATGACCGGTATCAGTATCATAGGCGGAGTT
>ENA-OPMI01000399-OPMI01000399.1-human-gut-metagenome-genome-assembly--contig:-NODE-399-length-16169-cov-2.106367_pt1 | contig 16169 bp, 34 predicted proteins | sample MGYA00241523_ERZ501743 | MGnify/ENA primary metagenome ERZ501743 (study PRJEB25962, sample SAMEA2042650) | human gut metagenome | biome: human gut; feature: human-associated habitat; material: faeces... | reverse complement strand
AACAGGAGAATACTTCTTATATGGAAATGGTAATGCCGGAAGTAAGTATGCAAGAGAGACAAGTCAGAACTGTTATTCTCCTGATGAGACAATTATTCCTATTACTGAAAGCACAGCAAGGCGTTTAGTGGAAAGAAATGCAAACGTAGAAGAATATATTAGAATTTTTGGTGAACCAGAAGAATAAGAAAGGAGAAATGATTATGTTAGGAAAATATTGGGATATTAGCACATCCCATTTAAAAGAAGAGACACTGAATAGTTTAAGCGAAAATAAAATGCCATATAGTTATGATTATAAAGAGGGCATATTCATTAGCGTACCTGATAAAGACATTATGGGGAAAGAAATTCGTAATCTGCCATCAGATTTAGTTGTATTGTTAGAATATGCTTGGGAAAATGATGTGCTTTTAATCCGGTTGGATACGGATGGAGAGGTTGTTGATGATCTTCCTGTATACGAATGGGATGAGGTAAAATGAAACGGAAATTTCAAGTCTGAATTGGAGGTAAAATTATGAGTACAAGAGCGATTGTCGGATATAAAAGAACGGATGGAACTATTGTTGGTGCTTGGTGCTGGAATGATGGGTATGATATTAAGAATGATTTAAAAAGAGATTTTAAATCATTGCTTGATGTAGAATTTATTCTTGAAGTCGGAATGTTTAGTACGATTTATTCAAAGAAGGAATATGATGATTTTATTCAATGGGCAAAAGCAGAAAACATTGATATTTCAGATAAGACTTTCACTCCTTATGGAAGATCAATTATTATGCAGGATAAATTTCATATAGAAAGAGAATCAGTTGAGTATAAAAATATAGAAGAGGTCTTAGGACAAGATATTAATGTGGCTTATATGTTTGAAGATGGAGAATGGAAAACGTACAGATAAATAAACACAATGAAAAGCACATTTCTTAAACGGAGGTATTTTACATGAATCCTTTATATAATACAGGCTGCCATAAATCAGTACATGATTTATCGGAAGAAAGAAAAACGGAAATCTTTACCCAGATGGAAATTTTAATAATGGATTCTTTAAAAGAAAATCTTAATTGCGGTATTGATTTTATTGCGACAAACGAAGATAAATTGTATGGGCAGGATCAGCGTGAATTATTCAAAGCACTAAATCATTTGAGTGAATTACATATTATTAAGAAACGGAATTGTGATGGAGACGCATACGAATGGGATGACAAATACGCATTGTTAAGAATTTTAAATTGAGGTGATTGTATGAACGGAAGAATAGATTGGATGGAAATGATTGTAAACGCACTACCAGATTATTCAGATGGAATTATATGGTCAGACGGTGGAACAGAAATACTCGTAAAAACAGAATCGGCAGCAAATACAATTGCAGATTTGATCGATGCACTTTATAGAGCACAAGGAGAAGAAGTTCTTGTCAATACTGGGTATTATGATCCTAAAGAAGACAAACGAAATAATGAGGAGGACAGGTATACCGGTTGGTGGTATATCAATATTGATTAAGAGGTAATCACATGAAGATTGTAGAAGTAGAACTTAATTCAGAAGAATCAAAAGGCTACAACTTTGAGATGTATGCAGAGTATGAGGACGGCTACTCATGTTACATATACGGCGAAGATGAGGAAAGCTGTATGTATGAGATCGGATTATTAATGGATAAACACAAAACATGTACATATTATACTTCCGTTAATAACGAAGATAGAACAGATGGAGAATGGGTCGGAAGAGAAAATTATATTTATGAGTAGATGAAAACCGTGTTTCAAAGGCAGATGAGAACAATCATCTGCCTTTTCTTTTTAGAGAATATACTAGCAGGAGGTACGAAAAGTGAAAACAGAAATTAAAAAGGAACAGATTGAAAAATATGTAAAGCAGATTGTAGAAGAAGAACGAGAAATATATGTAGCAGATGATGGAAAGGAATTTACGACTGAAAAAGAATGTATTAGTTATGAAAAAAACTTGTTAAAAGAACGTGAAATCAAAGCAGCAGAAAGATTAAGAATTTCTGATTTGGATGAATTTGTTCCATTAAGTACAGATGGTTCAGTAAATGGAGACAACACATTTCGATGGTATAAGGTGAAAAATGAGAAAGAATTTAATATTCTTAATATGGCATATTCAAACAACTTGCAGCCAGATAATTATCCTGAAACCATTTGTGTCGAAACAGTTGGACATATAGCTTATGATTATCATCTGAGCAGGATGATGGAAGATACAAAGAATTTTTGGGAAAAGTTAGGTTATAAAGTGACTTTTGAGAAAGAGAGGGAAATTTAATATGAAATATATTTTAGTTTATGCGGATACAGTGGATGAATTAAGAGAAAATGTGGTGGATGATAATTTAGCATATCTTTTGGTAAGCGAAGATTGCCTTGATGCTTATTTGGAAGCTCATGGGTATGATAGAGATATATGGCTGAACGAGTATATAGCGGAAGATACAATAGATTTCTATGATTTCGTTATAAGTAACGGATGGAAATATAAAATCTCATTATATGATAAGTATTCAAAAGAGAAAGAAATTCACTTAATGGAAGATGCAAATACTACCTGGTACGATGATGATATTAAAGGCATTTTGGAATTTTATCAGATTGACCCGACAGAAGAAAATGTTATGAAAATTGCTACATCAGAATTTGTACGAGGTTTCCATGATCGTTTAGTTGAATATGGAAACGAGATGATTGAAGATAAGGTAAGAGAGGTGTTTGATAAATGAGAAGAACAGCAAGTGAAATTAAAAAGCAGACGGAAGAATGGTTAGATGAACGCTGGATGATTGCTCATATGGAAGAAGCCAGACTACAGGATATGAGTTATTATGCCGGTGCCGTAAAGGCATTGGAGTTTGCTGGATATGAATGGCAGAGAGACGCAGAAGGCAAACATACATTATATAAGGGAGCGTGATGATATGAACAGGAAAGCACTTTATAGAGTAGTTTTTCATAATGAATTAAATGATATTTATATAAGTATTGCAATGGAATATAACAAAGGAGATTTTTTGTTAGATGATTATGGAGAAAAATCATTAAATACAGATCAAAGAATTGAAGCTTATGATGAATTATCGAAATATGTGTCAGAAGATTTTATTCACGACACAGTAATAGATGAGCTGATAGAAACTGTAACAAAGTAACTAATGAAAGTTAGATTTGGAGGAGAAATTATGACCTTATATGAATATATTAAATCAGCTCCTGACGGAGAAGAAATTGCAGTGCATGATCAGGATTATGATATGGAAAGTTATTTTTATAATGATGATGCCGATGGTGATGTGTGGCAAGCAGATATGCTAAAATTGGCAAGGTTATTAACAGTAATTGAATCAGCTGGAAATCATGTTACTGTTAATTTTTCTGATTTAATAGTAAGGAAATTAGATGAGTTGGAAGCTGCAAATTTATTTATCAGATGCAACACCAATGCAATAATGAATGACATAGACAATATCCTTGCGGGCTATGTAAGCGAAGAATGGCTAACAAGATTTGTAAAAGTGTTAAGTTGATGGTCACAAAATAAGACAAAAGTGATATAATAAAGCAAAATATGTAACATAAAATACATAATCAAGGAGGCAATATTTTATGATCGGAACATTAATATTTTTAAGCGTTTTAGGTATTAGCGGATTGAGTTGTTTAAGTGACAATCATTATTGTAAAAAGACAAGTATTCACAAAGAGGGGAATGATACTGTATGGTATGACAGAAAAGGTAGAGAGATTAGGAATGGAGAATACACTACTTATAGGTTAAGAGAAGATAAATATGGAAATTTTGGTGGACAGGTAGTTGGGTTGAAAACTGGTACAGTTTACGAAGATAAACTTTCTGAAGAATATGCTTTTCATAAATCAGAAGAGAATCAATGTTTAGAATTTGCAAAGAAAAGTGACAATCTTGCATACAATAAATATTATCCTCAATATAATAAAGCTTTCACAACTGAAATAAGTACAGGGAAAATTATTTCTTGTCTGTGGGAATATAAAGAATTTCCTAGTGGTGAAACAAAATTTAGAAAATATTATTTTAATCCAACAACTATGAAATGGCCTAAAGGAACTGCGCCTGGTGATATGGGAATAGAAATCACAAGAGATGAATATGCTCGATTAAGATGTTTTATGTGTACTGCAACTACATTCCCAACAGATTATGAAATGAGAGAAAGACTTGGAGATTGGATGTTGACATCTAATAAAATAAATTAAGAAGTAAATGCAGTGCAGATATAGTAAAGTAAATATAATTAAAATATGACAAAAGGAGAATGAAATTATGATCGAATTAATTAGTTGGGCAATTGCTTTAGGTATTGTTTTTGGACCATGGATGCCATGGAATAGACGGTAAATAAAATTGAATACAGAGAATACATTTAGGAAGGTTGTAAAATGCAGCCTTCCTATTTTAGTACAGAGAAGAGAAAGGAATAGAATAATGAGCGCAGAAGAATACGTTAGGAATGCAGCCAAACGGAATGGTTGGATTAAATATTATATGTTGGAACGTCCAGTGAGTATCGGAACACAGCCACAGAAAGGATTCATGGATTTTATCAACTATGATAACAAGACAAATGTAAATGGTATATCTGCCTGGGCGGAAGTATATTATGATCGGTTACTGGATCAAGAAGAACTGGATAAATATGAGATGGTGAAAGGAGAGTAAAATTATGTTAAGTAAATTAAAGGATGATTGGAAATTTGATAAAAACGGTGTGATGCATGTTGTTCCAAAAGAATATCCTGATTGGTACGGAATTCCAAATATAGGATTCATTTGGCATAATGAATGGGAAACACCAGAGCTGGAATATAAAGGAAAATTATTCAATTCTGACACAGTAGAGGATACCATGTGGTCACGATACAGAGAAGAGTGTGAAGAAAGTGGTATTGAATCTGATGAAAGAGGATTTTCAAAATATATGCAAGATAATGCAAACGAAGTATATGAGTTATTAGATATTATAATTTGTGAGGAACAAGAATGAGTCATATTGTAAGAATTATTTCTAAAAGTGAACGGAAAAAGCATGTAGAGTATGAGTTAGTTTTTACGTGTGTTGGAAAAGATGATGGAAGTGGTTTCGGATTCCCATGCAAAAAAGATGGGACTTTAATTCATGATGAAAATTATGATTGCTGGATTAAAAATTATAATTATTGTATTGCTCATCCAGAAGAATTTGAGGCAGAAGGTGTGAAAGAAATTTTATGGTGGTATACAGAACCAACACATGCAAAGTGTAGCTGTGGTTATGAAGTTATTCTTGATGGGGATACGTATTGTACTGGATGCGGACAGTTGTATAACGGATTTGGACAAGCGTTAAAAGATCCGAGCGAATGGGAAGAAAATGATTATGATGACGAATGGTAGAAGGGAGAAAAATTATGAAAACAAATAAAAAGTATATTATGATCGTAACAGCAGAAGATGAAAGATACGGAAATCCAGGATATGGGCTTGATTTTTTTGCTGATAATCCATGGGAAGGGATTTTAAACGATATTGTTTTTGGAAATAATCTTGGTGAGTTAATGATCAGTTCTGATGGAGAAGATAATGAAGGGTTATTTTATGTACTTTATGCAATGGAAAGTCAGGATGGAATTAGTATTGGAATCAAAATTGGTTCTGGCACTGTAGATTGGGATGCTATCGAAGAAGAAATTCAGGAATATGAGTCACAAAAAATAAAATAAATTAAAATAATGCGTTGATATTGTAATAAAAATACAAGTGATGTATAGTTTAGATAAGGAGCTGATTATGAAAATAGGAGGACTTATATATTATGAGATTTGGAGAAAAAGGCGGCGCAGGAAATTTTGTTTTAGCAAGTTTTCCAATTGCGCTATTTTGTGCATTATTTAGTGGATGGGGAGCTTGTATAACATCATTGCTTATTATGTGGTTTATTGCTTATAAATCACATATAATATATTTAAGATCAAGGGGTGAGTATCTTTATCCAGATGAAAGAGAAAAAGTTGAAAAAGAATTGGAAAAGATAAAAATAGAAGAATTTAATAGGAATATAGAAAGATTCGGACTATCAAAAGCTACTTGGATGACTGACAAAGAAAAAGAACATTATTTATACAAAAAAAGAAAAGAGAACATAGAATTAATAAGAAATAAAATAAAAACAGATAGTTGTGCTACATATAATTATGCGATCTATAAATTAGTTCAGGAGGGGAGATTACAGAATTTTCACTCAAAGAATGGGATTCCTTATGAACGGTTATATAATCCTGAGAATAAAGACGAATACGTGGATGCACAATATCCAGAAATTAAAGAATTCCAAAAAGAAATAAACCCATATATAGCGCAGCGTGTTTTAGATTGTGCAGAACGAAAAAAAGAAAAAATAAAAGAAGGGTATAAAGAAGAGGAGTATTGGTCGGTATGAATAAGAAGAGAAGAGAACAAATTTATGCAGTTATTAGTCAATTAAAAATAAACGAAGACAGATTGCGATTAATTTTAGCAGAAGAAGAAAATGCTTTTGATTCTATGCCGGAAAATTTACAGAGTTCTTTAAGAGGAGAGGAATCCGAAGAAGCAATCGACATTTTAACGGACGCCGTTGATGATTTGTCTAAAATAATTGATAATCTATATGACATACAGTAAATTACATGGAGGTTATAATATGAGTGGAGTACAGGAATTGACAAAAAAGTATTTGGATATGATTGAAAATATTTTAAATGGAAAACCACGGTATTTACGTGGTTTTTATAATTTTATGGCTGATACGTCAGTTAGAACAAAATATAATTATTTAAATTATGCAGGTGCATTTATGGACTTCACAAAAAAAGACGTAGGTAATCTGCAGTTTGATGATTTTAATAATTATCTAGCAAAAACAAGCTATAAAGAAAATGGTGAACAGATGTCATCATCTTATAGAATTGCTGTATACTCAGGATTAAAGAAATTCTGCGAATATTTATATGTATCAAAACAGATTGAAGATAATTATATGTTATATATAAAACGGCCAAAGGCAAAAGAATCTCAGAAAACAATTCAGAAAAGAGAAACTGGGTATTTAACAGAAAGTGAAATTAAAAAATATTTAAAAAGAGTTGATAATTATCATAAACTTGAAGGAAGAGAAGAAAATGAATGGGACGGTAGAGATAAAGCAATTATCTATGTCTTTTTAACAACTGGTATTAGATGTTCTGCATTACGAGCATTGGATGTTTCGGATATTGATTTAAAGAAAGGAACGATGACAGTAACAGATAAAGGCGAAAAAGTGAGAACGTATGATCTAACTCATGAAGTATGCGAAGAATTGGAATCATGGCTAGGATGGAGAAGAATTCTTGAAATAGAAAATAGTTATGATAAACCAAGTAAATTTAATACACAGGCATTGTTTATTTCGAGAAAATTAAATAGGATGGATGAAGTAACGGTCTATAATGTGATAAAAAAATATGCAGATTGTATTCCTGAAAAGAATATCAGTCCTCATAAGTTAAGAGCCACCTATGGTACACAATTATATAATAAAACTGGTGATATTTATTTTGTTCAGGAATGCATGGGACATTCAAATCCAAAAACTACAGAATTATATGTTAGAGAAAAGAAACAGAATACTAAAAAAGCAAGCGAAATTATGGGAAAATTTTTATAAAAATATGGAGAATAAATGAGTAGATTAAAAGATGCTATTTACGGATTAGCAGTTGGAGATGCATTAGGAGTACCATATGAATTTGAAATTAGAAATACTTTTCAATGTGTTGATATGATTGGTTATGGGACTCATAATCAACCGGAAGGAACCTGGTCAGATGATACAAGTATGACTCTGGCATTGTGTTCTAGTTTGAAAAAACAAAATGAAAAGATTAATTGTGAAGACATAAGAAAAGAATTTGAACAATGGTTTTTTAATGGAAAGTATACTCCGTTTGGAACGGTATTTGATTGTGGTAATACATGTGAGATTGCTATTCGTAATGGCATAGGACAGACACACGAGCAATCGAATGGAAACGGATCTTTAATGAGGATTCTTCCACTCGCATTTATAGAAGATATTTCTGATCATGAAATAGAAGAAGTGTCTGCTATTACACATGCAAATATTATTTCAAAACAAGCCTGTGTTATATATATAAGAATCGTCAAAGATTTATTAAATGGTTTTTCTTTAAATGAAAGTATTATAAGAAATGTTACTGAAGACTCCATGTTTAACCCATTGCTTCGAATCAATGAATATAGTGTAAGTGATATAAGATCTGGCGGTTATGTTGTTGACACATTAATTGCTGCTGTTTGGTGTTTAAATAAAACCAATAATTATAAAGATTGTGTTTTAATGGCAGTCAATTTAGGAAACGATACTGATACGACAGCTGCGGTCGCTGGTGGTTTAGCAGGCATTTTATATGGGTATGATCAGATTCCTGCCGAATGGATAAAAAAGTTAAAAAGAAAAAGATTGATAGAAGATTGTTTGTTTTAATTAATTAGCCACCAAATTTCTCTTGGTGGCTATAATATTGCAACCTATGTTATAATATTTATGAGAGGTTCGAAATATGATGAAATATTTTTCAAAAACAGGTCAAGAGTGGGATGAAATGGCCAGAAAATAAAAAGAAACTCTTTGTGTGCGGGGAATACTATATCTCTAGAATTAAATCAAGGATCAACCCCGCCAAAGAGTTTCTGAAAACATTATAACATAACTATCGAAAAAAGAAAAGAGGTAAAATATATGTCTTGGTATGAAGGAAAGCACTCATGCGGTCATGAGGGTGGTATAGAGCTTGTGGGCACAAAATCCTACAAGGAATGGAGGGCAAAACAGTATTTTTCCGATTTGTGTCCAGACTGCAAGCAAAAAGAAAAGGAAGAAAGAAATAAAGAGATTGCAGAACAGTATGATATGCCCGATCTGAGCGGAACGGAAAAACAGATCGTCTGGGCAAATACAATAAGAGCAGATTTCCTGGACTATTGTGAAAAACACGAATTGGCGGCAGAATTCTTAATCAATACAAAAACTGATGCAAAGTTCTGGATTGATAATCGGGATCATATCTGTGATAAAGAGTTTGTGCTGTGTTATGAGGATATTTTGGAAAGAAAGCTACAAGCATCAAGGTTTCTGCCGGAAGATACGATCATACCCACAAGCCAGAAATATTATGATACAGTAGAGATTACAGAGTATGTAGATTTAGGTGGTGTTGATCGATATATAAAGCTTTGCTACATGAAAAATAGCGATTTCATAAGCCTTGTTAAAAGTAGAGGATATGAATGGAATCAGTACGTAGGAGGATGGTGTAAATCATTGCCAAAAATTGTAAAACATGATTTTGAAAATGAAGCGATTGAAATAGGCAAAATATTGTTAGATAATAGGTTTTCTGTTTGCGTTCACGATGAGAATATAAAAGCAAAATTAGAATTGATTAGAGAATAATATAATTAGGAAATAATAGATTCATTTGGAGTGGAATTGTCGTAAGGCAGTTCTGTTTCTGATATAATGGAGAATATAATATTGAGGTGATTTGTATGGAATATCCAAAAGAAATTTACTTGGATGGTTATACATATACGCAAATGTATGAACATGAAAAAGGTGGAATGTATTATCATTCAGAAGAATGCAGCGATGTTATTACAGGTTCATTTATTAGTTTATATCCAGATGGAAGATTAACATATTTATGGGATGGATATGAACATGAATATGGAAAATATGATTTTGAAAATAATAAAAAGATTGGAGGATTATAAATATGTTATATACAATAGTACATACAGTAATTAATAATAAAGGAGAACACCCCGAAGCAAACGCAAGGGTGCTTGGGATATATTCAAATGAAAATGTTGCTATTAATGAAGCGGAAAAATGGATTAAGAATACAAAGACTTCTGACATAAATGTAAAGAGAATAACAGACACAGAATGGTATTTTTGGTATGAAGAGAATGGAAATAGCTATGGCGGTTATGTAGATGTATATGGAAAAAGATTAGACGAGTCAATTGAATAAACCAATGAAACCAAGTTTTCTTTTGGAAAGGAATTATGTTATGAAATATGCAAATAGACTAAATGATGAAGAATTAAGAGAAGTATATGGCTTATTTATTGATTCAAATGGAAAAATCAATGAACTAAATATTACAAGAGATGAATGTTCTATTGGACTAGAGGGGTATGTAGAGGTTCCTGATTTTGACGAAGAACTAAAAGAAAACCCGAATGCAACTATTATCCTTGATGACGATTATGAAATCACAGATTATGATGTTACAGTGTATAACCATTCAGGTGATTGTACGCCAGATTATCGAAAATGGATGTATAAAAAATTTGGTGATGAATATGCAAGAAATTACTTATTTAATGCCTAAGAAATCTAAATTTGTTATAAAAGAAGATAAAAAACAATGGATATTAAAATATATGTCACAACATAAAGATGAGTGTATTGATGTTTTATCAGAGAATTTTGTAAACGCATATATAAATGAGTTTCATCCGAAAATCGTAGAATGGTATTTATATGGCGCACCGAAAGTACATGAAATTGGTATGCTACTTGCAGAATTATACAAAGAGAATAAAGTAAGTAGATATAGGCATTATTGTAAAATCTGGCGAGACGGATATCCAAAATGGTTTTATGTTTACTTTTTAATAGACAATGAAATTTAACTTTCTTTTGATGATTGGAGGTAGAAAAATGGAAAATAAAAATTTAAATAGCTATGGATATTTATTAAATTGCCCAGATGAAATGCTTGGCGATGTGAATAAAACGATGAACGATAAACGAGCCATTATAAATTGGAATAATTTTAATGTAGGTGATGCTTTTTACACAGAAAATATTTACAGATGTGTAATGGTAGATCACGTAATGAAAAGAATTATGTTTGTAACTGAAGAGGAATATAAAAATGAGTTTGAATTAAGATATAATAACAATAAATATAAAAAGCCAGATATGAGAGAAAAGATAAAAGAATATATTGGTGAGCTTGATACAGAAATTGATAGGCTTGAGGGTTTATTAAAAAATACTGATAATCCATATGATTTACAGATTAAAGGTAGGCTGAATGCAATAATCGAAGTGAAGAATGATTTACTTGGTAGATTAGAAGGGGTGATATAGGTGGCAAGAATAATAGATAAGCCAAATAAAATAAAAGTGAAACTCATTGTAGAAGTAGAAGCAGAATTCTATGATGATGAGTCATCAGAAGAAACATTAAGATATTGTGTTGAACAAGACTTGGAAGATGCAGGATTCAATGTTATTGATGTTTCAGTCATGAAATGACGATTTTATTAGTACGAAGAGCAGGTGATTGAATGTATAAAAACATGTTAGAGTTGTTAGAAGAAAGAGAAAATAACGGCTGGAAGTTAGAGAAATTTGAAATAAAACAAGGAAATTTTAGAGCAATGATTGATGGTATTATGCCCGGAAAATATATTAGATTAACACATAATGGAGAATGTGTTATGTCCGACACGGATATGGAACAACGCACAAATTTAAGATTTTGCTCAAAGGCTTATGGAGATATTATCATTGGTGGTCTTGGAATTGGAATGATTATTATAGCAATACAAGATAAACCAGAAGTTAAAAGCATAACTGTAATTGAAAAGAATCAAGAAGTAATTGATTTGGTTGCATCGCAGCTTGATTTTAACGAAAAGGTCAATATTATATGTGCAGATGTATTCGAATGGAAGCCTGAACGTGGTGTAAAATATGACATGGCATATATGGATATTTGGAATTGGATTAATGAAGATATTTATAAAGAAGAAATGCAGCCATTAAAAAGAAAATATGCAAGATTTCTTAGGAGCAAAGACATAAACCCAAACAGATTTAATGAATGTTGGGCTGAATATCAGGCGAAAAACGGAAGAAGATTAGCATAATGAAAAATTGCTTTCATTAGGAAATGGAGATGGTTAAATGGATTTAGATAATATAACCGATATTGAAGTTTTAAAAAGTGCATTGAAAAAGTATATGGTTCAAATGAAAAAAGATGCACATTCAAATGATGGCACGGATTATTTTTTTAAAGAAGGGCTTTGGTATTATGTTACTCAAGATGAAACAGGTGTGACAATTTATTCAGATAATATGGAACACGATTGTATTTTTGATTATGATACCGCAAAGAGATATTTAAATGTAGGATAAAAAATTAAATAAAGGTTGGTTTCATCGATAACTTTGTGTATTGAGTGTGTATAAAAACGTTGACATTACACAATAAGTGTGTATAATATATGTATAAGGAGGCAGACACCCATGAAAAGAACGGAATTAGTCAGTAGGCTAGAAAAAGGTGGTTTTGTCTTTGAGAGACACGGTGGCAGTCATGACATATATGTTCGGGGAAACGTGAAAGAAACAATTCCGAGACATAAAGAAATTGATGAGCGATTGGCAAAGGCAATACTAAAGAGAAATGGACTTTTATAGTCCATTATTTCTTTAGTATCATATGAATATCAATAATTAGAGAATGGAGGTTTAAAAGATGAAAAATGTATATCCTGTATTTTTTACAAAAACAAATGAAGATATATTAGTTGAAGTCCCAGATTTTGGAATTTTAACAGAAGGTAAGGATATGAATGATGCCATGAATATGGCACGAGACGCAATTGAATTAAAATGTGTATCAATGGAAGATAATAAAGAAGAAATTCCGACACCATCTGAATTCAAAGAATTAAATCCGGCAAATGGAACATTTGCAAACGATGGAGAAACCGTAGTCTCATTTGTAGATATTGATTCTACATTATATAGGAAGAAAATTGATACAAAAACCGTAAGAAGAAATGTTGCCTTACCAAGCTGGTTAAATTATGCTGCGGATCAAGCAGGAATTAATGTGTCACGGATTTTACAGGAAGCACTTATGAGAACATTAAAAGTGGAGAATAGGATGTGACTTAATGGAAAATTATATGAATCTGCCAGTTGAGTACAAGTGGATCGATCAGGATATTATAAATGAATATCAGCGCTGCCAGGATAAGAAACAGGTAGCGAAGATATATTTGATTAGCGTAAAAGAAGTGACGGAAATCCTAAAACGGAATAAGTGAATATGGCTTTATGTAGGAGCAGAGAAATCTGCTTCTATTTTTTTTTATGCAAAATCAGAATGGATATGGAGAATACATAGATAGGAAACTATCGGAGGTAAATAGAAATGCAATACATAATAACTAATGGTGAGAAATATTTAAAACAGAATCCTCAAGCTGGATATTTGGTTGTGGATAATTTTAGTGATGCATCGATATGGCAAGTAAAAGAAAAGGCAAACAATGTAATAAAAACCTGTCCATTATGTAGGACTTATGATATGGAAACCATTGAACTTACAACAAATGATATTGAAGATACTCCTATCAACTATGATTTAGAAGAAAAGATAGGAGAAATTGAACGGTTTACGGAACAACTTCAAAGCCGAAGAATTATACTTCTAAAGTTGATACAGAGAGAAGATTTAAAAATTGTAGACATAGAACATGTTGCTGAGTTTAAAAATTTAGGAGCTGCGGCTGGCTATAAAATTTACAAATTACTACATGACTGCAAATGCAGAAGAAGAGATTACAAAAATGAGCTAAGGCAAATAGATGGTATTCTTGGTAAAACATTAAATGCAAAAGGAATTATATGTATGAAAAAAGCAATAAAAAGTGTACAGGAACAGAAATATGAGCCTCGGATTTTAAAAGAATTATTTCAGTAAAGGAGAATAAATATGGAAGAGAAAAGCAGATATGCCACAAAGAAAAAAGGTAAAACAAAAGGATATCCTTTTTGGGATATGAAAGATATTAAAGGAATGATAGATTATTTTAAAAGCAATCAATTATGGAATGACTATTTAAAATTTATGCTGCTATTTTTATTTGGTCGTAGAGTTGGGGATACTTTGGATATGTTATGGTCTGATATATTTTATCCAAATGGGTCAATTAAGGATGAAATTAGAACTATAGAAGAACAAAAAACTGGTAAATATAATATTATTTATGTGTCTCCTTATGCAAAGCAAGTGATTAAGGAATATCTTCAAGAAACTCAAATTAATCCATTATTAGATTTAAATGATTATATCTTTCCATATTATTTAAAATATGAATGGAGAAAAATGAAAGATGATGAATTTTTTAATGAAACAAAATCAGTAAATTATAATATTGATGAGGCTATAATTTATGTAAGAAAATTTGTTGATGAATATGGAAAGGATTATGGGGAAAAACGAATAGTAGAAATTGCGAACGAATGGATAAGAAATAGAAAAAAGTTTCCAACATTAGGAAACTATATTTATTCAGAAGTAATCTTTAAAGATATATCTAAATGGCAAATCGGAGCATTCGATAGTGTATTTAAAAAAGCAGTAGCTTTTAACAAAATTCCATATAAAGTAACAATTCATAGCATCAGAAGGTCGTTTGGTTATTATAGTAAGGTAATTCATCCACATGACATGTTATGTTTAGAAACATTACAAAATATTTTTGGACATAGCGATACCCAAGCAACAATGCATTATATTGGGTTATCAGAGGAAAGAGAACGAATGTATTATACAGATATAGGCGATTTTTTAAGTAATGTATCTAATGGAGATTATGATTTAAAACGAAATAGCCCAGTAATTACTTTAAAAGAACAAGATCTGAGAAATATTATCCTAAAAGCAATAAAAATAAAAAATGGAGATGAAGCAATAATTCTTAATGAAATACTTAATGAAGTAGATGAGGTAAAAATAGAATGAAACAGCAAATTGAAGGATATAATGGAAATTATAGAGTTTATGTTCATATAAATAAAATAAATAATAAAATTTATATTGGTCAAACATGTCAGACATTAGAACGGCGAGCAGGGAATAATGGTTTTCAATATCAACATTCTTGTCATTTTTATAATGCAATTCAAAAATACGGATGGGATAATTTTAAACATCTAGTTTTAATTGACAACATTTCTCTTGAAATGGCAAATATTATAGAAGAGAAACTTATTTTTATATACAATTCGATGAATCCTAAATATGGATACAATATGATAGCCGGTGGTAAGAACAAAGAAAGAAGACAAGAAGTAACTGATAAAATTGCAGAGAAAAATAGACATCCATCTGACGAAACAAGAAAGAAAATGTCAATTGCTGCTAAAAAAAGAAAAATGACTCCTGAATTAAAAGAAAAGTTACGATTATCCAATATTGGAAAGAAAAGATCAAAAGAAGCAAGAGAACATATGAGTATAGCAAAACAAAATATGTCAGAAGAAACTAAAAGAAAAATCGTGGAATCATTAAAAGGTCGAAAACAAAGTGAACGTCAAAAAATGCTGTCCAGTATAAGATTCACTGGTAATAAGTATAGAGCAAAAGCTATTGCACAATATGATTTAAATGGAAAATTTATGAGAACATGGGAATGTGCTATGGATGTAGAAAAAGAATGGGGAATAAATCATTTGCATACTAACATATCAGCTTGCTGTAATAATAAAGCATTATCTGCATACGGTTATCAATGGAAATATTATTATGGAAATAATTCAGATATAGAACAGAAAAAATATACTAATAAAATACCAGTTGAACAATATTCTATAAATGGAATTTATATGAATACATATGAAAGCGTATCTGATGCAGCAAGAAAGGTTGGAACAATAACAGGTGATATATCACGATGTTGCAAAGGATTATCAAAATTAATACATGGCTTTCAATGGAAATATGCAAATGATAATAAAATAATTAAAGATTTGGAATATAAATACATAGATAAAATTAATGGACAAAAATACAAAAGAAAACAAGATATCGAAGAACAAACAGGTTTATCAGATTCTGATATAATGAAATGTTTAAAAAATAATGAAATTGTTGTAAAAAATAATATCTCTTATAAAATTCAAAAATTGTAGAAGTATATCAGACTGCTATTAACATGGCAAACGAGATGAGAATTGCATAAAGAAAAGGCG
>ENA-OPMI01000398-OPMI01000398.1-human-gut-metagenome-genome-assembly--contig:-NODE-398-length-16243-cov-1.445021_pt1 | contig 16243 bp, 19 predicted proteins | sample MGYA00241523_ERZ501743 | MGnify/ENA primary metagenome ERZ501743 (study PRJEB25962, sample SAMEA2042650) | human gut metagenome | biome: human gut; feature: human-associated habitat; material: faeces... | reverse complement strand
TTCCAGCAACTACTATTGTCATGGCTGTATGCCCGCTTTTGTACACATTTGCAAGCGGGATTCGTAGCAGTATCGTTACTGACTTCTGGAAGATGCTTTGGATCGTGATTGTTTTATTGCTTGGATTGCCTATAATGTTTTCAAGTGCCGGACCGAATGCACTGTTTAATGGTCTAGGTGGTATCACTGGAGATTTTGGTAGTTTATTCTCTGCTACCGGAATAATGGTGGGCCTGTCTTTTGGTATTCCTACAACAATCGGTCTGTTGTCCGGAACCTTCGGGGACCAGATGTTCTGGCAGCGGGTGTTTTGTGTGAAAGCTGACAAAGTGAAGCGCACAATGATAACCGCTGCCTTTATTTTTGCCGCTGTACCTATTTCTTTGGCTGTATTTGGCTTTTTTGCAGCCGGAACAGGTTTGGCTATATCCGACACACAACTGACAAATGTAGGGGCTGTGATGGCTTTCTGTCCTAAATGGTTCTTATACCTGTTCTTTGTGCTTATACTTTCCGGACTGATATCAACCGTTGATAGTATTATTTGCGCAGTGAGTTCCGTTGCCGGACATGACGTAGTGAAACGGTTATCCATGAATGAGAAATGGCATGGTCGGATTCAGAAGAATATTTTTCTTTTTATCCTTTTTGCCAATGAAGTACGGGCAGCCCGATTCGCTATGATTGTTGTTACTATCATCGCTATTCTGATAGCAAACATTCCTGGTCTAACGATTTTATATCTTTTCTTGCTGTATGGGACCCTACGTTCCTCGGTAATGCTCCCAACGGTGTTCGCTATTCTCGGCAAAAGAATGAGCGAAAGAGGGCTGTTTTACGGCATCCTAACGAGCATGATTGTAGGTTTACCAATATTCGCTTATGGGAACTTCACAGGTAACATTCCGATGATCGTATTCGGTTCTCTTTTCACCATCCTGGCATCAGGGATTATGGCAGTTCGTCGTAAACCTTTGCAGCGTGGCTCAATGGAAGTGGCTATAAAGATAGACCGAACCGATATGGACAAACGTATTGCAGAGATAAAAGCGGTACATGGTGAATACTTAGCTTGTGCAGAAAAGATGGAAGCTCACATTCGTACATTTAGAGCATTGACCGAATCTGCAAGAGGAACAGCAAGGGATATAAGAAAATCAGTTTCTCAATACAAACGGTTACAGGGGAAGAAGTCACTGAATAGAAAAAAATCACGTAGAAAATGAGAAAGCTATTTATCATCATTACATTGATTGTTGTGTCGTTGGTAGCCAGAGCGCAAGTTTACGACGGTATTACTCAACCAACCAAGTTCCGGATATTCATGCCGGTTACTACTTCTCTGCATGGTAACGGTTCTACCGTTGCTCCTTTTGTCGGCTATCGGGCAGATGTTGCGAAGTGGTTATCTGTTACTCAGGTGTTGCAGTATAACATGACATCCGAAGCTGTTTCCTTTGGCGCATGGCTGAATGTGAACTATCAGCAACGGTTTTATCTTTTGGCACGTTCAACGTACAATACGAAAGAAAAGATGTTCACCGAAACATTGTCCGGTACTATAAAACTCCCTGCTGGGTTCATGATCGATGCGACTTGGGATAATTTGTACAATGGTCGGAAGTTCATGGACGGTGACCGTCTGCAGGTGCTTGGAGGTCTGGATTATGGACGATTCGTTTTTAATGCCGGATATTCTATGCGTGCGCTGCCTGGATTCGTGACAAACATCCGGTTTAGGGTGACAAAGTATAATTGGCTACAACTGAAATACGATGAAGGTGCAAGAGCTTTCATTACGAGTGTGGCTCTACAATTCAATGAGCTATGAAAGCGGTTCTGGGTAAAAAGCAAACATCATCGCACACTGACTGGCTTCGTGTATTCTCCAACATCGAGCAATATGTATCGAAGCAGGAAACGGATAATCTGGTAGATCGCTTAGTCGAGCAGGTGAAGCCACATATCCACGGCAAACGTGTTGCTTATGCTTGGAGTGGTGGAAAAGATAGCATTGCTCTTGGTTTTATAATGGAACAGGCCGGAGTACATGACTGTTTGCTCGGGCGTTGTAATCTGGAATATCCAGCTTTTATGCAATGGATAGACAAACACCGACCGGTAGGACTGGAAATTATCAACACGGGGCAGGACCTTAGATGGTTGGCATCTCATCCAGAGATGTTGTTTCCGAATGATTCATCTTTGGCTGCAAAGTGGTTTAGCATCATCCAACATCGGGCGCAAGATGCCTATGTGAAGAATCACAAAACGGATATTCTTTGTCTTGGTCGAAGAATACAAGATGGGAACTATGTAGGGCCAGGTGGAATGTACACCAATACAAAGGGTATCACCCGTTTTTCTCCTATTGCCGATACCAGGCATGAGGAAATTCTTGCGATCATCCATTATTATCATCTTCCAATGCCTCCGATTTATTCTTGGCCGCGTGGCTTTCGTGTTGGTACACATTGTTGGGCTTCACGCCAATGGTGTGGTAGCGTAGAAAATGGTTTTAGGGAAGTTTACGAAATAGATAGTAGCTTGGTAGAGGAAGCTGCTAACTATATACCTTCTGCGAGGCAGTTCTTGCAGGAGAAAGTTTAATCAATCAAATTTTGTGTAGGAATGAAAAGGAAGTTAGAAACAAAGAAAGTACTCCTGTCAGAGTTGAAGGAGTTTCCGGGTAATCCAAATGTGCATCCGGAGGAACAAGTGAAGGCTATTGCCGAAAGTATGGAACGATACGGGCAGTATTATCCGATCATCGTTGATGAAAACATGATGGTTCTTTGCGGTCATGGCAAGAAAAAGGCTTTGGAATATCGTGGAGAGAAAGAGGCTTCTATTACGGTCATGTATGGTTTGACTGACAAAGAAAAGAAAAAACTCGTTCTGGAAGACAATAAGATTCAGACAATGTCTCATGTGAATTTTGGGGACGTGGAGAAGATTATTAAAGAAATTGGAGATGTTGATATTATCGGCTTTACTCCAGAATATCTGGATGCGATCATCAATGAAGTTAGCACTGACAATATGGGAGTGAATTTTGCGGAACCGGTAAAGAAGGAGCAGCAGTTCACATCAGAGAAAGAGGTTGCCGACATTCAGGAAGTCGATGAAATTGAAGCTGGCATGCAAACAGCCCGTACAATGGTGTGTCCGCATTGCGGCAAGGAGATAACAATTTAATCATAGAGCTATGGATAAGAATGTTGATTTATTCAAACCACTTCGGGAAATTCAGTTTGTAGACCGGGATAAGGTGAAGCCGAATGACTATAACCCCAACAAGGTTCTGGAAAAGAATCTGAATCTCCTTATGCAAAGCATCTTGACGAATGGTTTTTGTTTTCCCATCGTAGTGCGTCCGGACTTTACGATCATTGACGGGTTTCACCGTTGGCTTGTGTCCGGCAGGGAACCGCTAAAGACAATGCTCGGCAATAAGATTCCTATTGTAGTAGTGGCACATAAAGACGAAAGTCAAGACATGTATGGTACTGTCACTTTCAATCGTGCCCGTGGTACTCATCTGCTTGAACCAATGGAAAATATAGTGAAAGCTTTATTGGAGAAGGGAAAAAGTGTGGATGAAATCTCTAAGGAAATAGGGATGAGTAAAGAAGAAATCTTCCGGTTATCAAAGATTGACAGGGAAGAGTTTCTAAAGCTCATTACCCAACGTGGTACGCAAAGATTTAGTAAAGCCCAAATCATTCGCAGATGTACGTAAAGGATTTAGATATAAACGTTGTTGATGCTACCGAGCGTAGGATTCTCGAAGCATTCAATAAGAATCAAAAAGTTGCCGTCAGTTTCTCTGGCGGCAAAGATTCTATATGTATGTGCGATATGCTGATAAAGACAATGCAGAAATATATAATTCCGTTTAGTCGCATTATCGTAGTGTTCTTTGACGAGGAAGCCATTTATCCAGATGTTGAGCAGATTGCACTTGAATGGCGCTCACGTTTCATGTCCTTGGGGGCAAAGTTTTATTGGTTCTGTTTGCCTATACGCCATTATAATTGTTGCAATAGGCTAGCGAATGATGAAAGCTTTATCTGTTGGGAGCCAGGCAAAGAAAGCGTGTGGGTGAGACCTATGCCTAAGTTTGCTATTCGCAATCACTCGAAGTTTCGTATGGGGATGTCATATCAGGAATTTGGGGCGAAGATTTTTAAAAGCGTTCCTCAAATGATAGGTCTAAGAATGGCAGAATCTATTCAACGCCGACAGTCCATAGCATCAATCAGGATTTCTACATTTCTTTATCCAATATACGATTGGCGTGATAATGATGTTTGGCTGTATATCAAATTGAATAACCTTACTATTCCTATGACCTATATCTACCTGTATAAGACAGGTGTACCGTTGAATAAACTTCGTATTAGTCAGTTTTTTAGCATTGATACAATCAAGTCATTACCCAAGGTTATGGAGTTCTACCCGGATTTGTATGAGCGGGTGATTCGCAGAGAACCAAATGCAGACCTTGTTATGCTTTATTGGGATACTGATATGTTCCGGAGTTCTAAGCAAGACCGGAAGTTTGAGCAAGATAAGGAAAAGGATTATCGGGTCATATTCCGAGATACAATGAAAAAGGCCGCTTTACATCAAGACTTATATCCTGGTTATAAATTGGCTAAACATCTTTATGTTAAAATGTCCGGTAGGGAATCTTCAAAAACGTGTCAGTTGTCTTATCAGTTATTGATAGCGGGGGACCCGAAGAAACGTTCCTATCGTGCTATTTTAGGGGCTATCTATAGAGAGAGGGGAGGAGGAATATAAAATGCCTAAGGCCGAAGAGGACATTCAGAAAGATAAAGAAAAGTTGCTCGATTCATTGAAGGAATGTAGCGGTATTGTCACGTTTGCCTGTGAGAAGGTTGGACTCTCACGGCAGACGTTCTATCGTTGGTATCGTGAGGATGCGGAATTTAAAGAACGTGCCGATGCTATCAATGAATTGCAGATCGATATTGCCGAGGCCTCCCTTCTGAAAAAAATACAGAAGGGAGATACTACGGCTATCATATTCTATCTGAAAACCAAAGGCAAAAGTAGAGGATATACAGAACGTAAAGAGATTGTCGCCCCTGATGGAGTGGGGGTACAGGTAACAAGCAAAGACTTTGATGTGTCGAAGTTATCGGAGGAAGAAAGAAAAGTATTGTTGGGTATTGCAGAAAAGCAGGATAAAGCAGCAAAAGAGTGAGTTTAGGACAGGTAGATATATTGAGCATGGCAAGAGCCGTCCAGGCGGATGAATGTAGGAAATCCTTTTTCTACTTCGTGAAAACGTTTTGGGCGGTTATTATACCGGAAACTCCGGTTTTTAATTGGCATATTCCGTATCTGTGTGAAGAACTTCAAGAGCTATCTGGCTATATCGTACGCAGAGAGAAGAAGCCTTATGACATCGTGATAAACATTCCACCTGGTTCTACGAAATCGACAATAGTGACTATTATGTGGCATGCATGGCTTTGGACGCAGGATGCACGGTTGAGGATTATTTCAAACTCCTATTCGGGTGACTTGTCGTTAGAACATGCTTCGAAGTCGAAGGACATCATCACTTCTGACTTGTATCGTACTTTGTTTCCGGAAGTGGTGATAAGACACGATAAGTCCGGGAAAGGTAGTTATGAGAACATAAAGGGAGGCGCCAGATATTCTACTTCGACAGGTGGTACAATTACCGGAAAGCACGCGCATGTGATTATCAACGACGACCCTGTAAATCCCAAACAGGCGGAGTCTCCTGCAATGAGATTACAGGCGAATGACCATACTAAAACGCTTTCGTCCCGTAAGGTTGACAAAAAGAATACTCCGATGGTAACTATTATGCAAAGATTGCATGATGATGATGTGACGGGGTATCTGCTGAAAAAGAAAAAGGATAAGATTAGGCATATATGCCTACCAGCAGAAGTGTCGGAGAGGGTGAATCCTCCGGAGCTGAAAGAACGTTACATTGACGGGCTTCTGGACCCTGTACGTATTGACAGGGAGGTGATAGATGAAGCAAAGATTGACCTCGGTAGTCGTGGGTATGCCGGACAGTATGAACAGGCTCCTTCGGTTGAAGGTGGTAATATCGTCAAAGCAAGTTGGTTCGGGCATATTCCTTTGTCGCAATTCCTCGCTATTCGTGGCGGTGTTCCGATTCACTTCTTTCTCGATACTGCCTATGATGAGAAAAAACAGAAAACGGACAATGACCCGTCCGGAATACTTGCTGCATGTCGGATACAGAACTGTTTGTACTTGTTCCATGCGCAAAAGGTCTGGAAGGAGTTTCCTGAATTAATGAGGTTTATTCCAGATTATGTGCGGGCACATGGATATGATAGCCGGAGCACGATCAGAATAGAACCGAAGGCAAATGGTATAACTGTCATTCAGGCAGTAAAGAAGTACACTAAACTGAATGTAACCAGAACACCAGCACCAACGGACAGCAAGGAAGTGCGACTACACGGTGTCTCGCCTAAAATAGAGTGCGGCCGGGTGATATTGGTGGAAGGTGATTGGAACGAAGAGTTTATAGATGAGGTGAGCCAGTTTCCGGCAAAGACACATGATGAGTATGTAGATATTCTGGTTTATGCAATCAATTATCTTCTGGATGATGATTATGCGGAATTATCAGATGAAGATGAAGAATATATTTTAAGTGCTTTAGGTGGTTAATTTTTAATGTTGTAATTATGGGATTGTTTAATTGGATTGTTAATGGTGTGAATGCGGCTGTTGGTCGCAATCAGGAGTTTGAACAGTTGTTGAAAGCTAAGGATGTGAACCGCGCGCTTTCACAAATGACGGATAACTCTGCAAAGGTTGAAGCTGCTTTGAAGGTATATGATACCCAGCAGCATGAGGTGATGAATAGGCCGAATAAAGCGGTGTTTGGTAAAAAAGACCCTGCATCGGGTAAACGTAAGTTTCTACGTTGGGAAGAAAAATGGAAGATACCTATTCCCTATCCGGTTTTTATCAATGAGATAGCTCTCGTATTCTTGTATGGTCGTCCTCTGAAATGGACGCAATCATCTAAGGGGACAGACCGGGCTTTTTCCAGATATATCGATTTGATTAAAAGTACCCGATTCAATGCGAAGGTTCGCGAAGCAAAACGTCTGGCAGGCGCGGAAGGGCAAAGTGCGTTGCTCTTTCATACCTATCGGAACGATGAAGGCAAACCGGATTGCCTTATCAAAGTCGTAGCCAGAAGTCTGGGTGATGATATATATTTCCGTAAAGACCAATTCGGACGAATGATGTGCTTTGCACGTGGGTATAACTTACAGGAAGTAGGCGGTGAAATCAAATACCATGTTGATATACATACAAAGAATACGATATATCACTGCAAACGTGCTCCTATGGGTTGGGATATTGAGGAAGAGGTGAATCTTGCAAAGAAGATATGCGTGGTTCTTTTTGAGCAGGAACCGGAGTGTGCTGGTGTTGAACCTATGATGCACCGTAAAGAAATGATGGTAAGCCGTAGAGCCGATGTCAATGATCGTTTTTCTGATCCTGCTTTAGTTGCTGATGCGGATATTGTTAATTCTCTTCCGGAAAAAGGTGAGGATAGCAAATTTTTTGCTTTGAAACCTTCGTTAGACGGTTCTAAAAAACCGGATATGAAATATCTGACGTGGGATAATGCACCGGAAAATCAGAAGCAAGAAGCGGAGGAGTTGGACGATAAGATTCATCGTTTCACTTTCACCCCTAAAATAGACTTTGATACGATGAAGAGCCTTTCCCAGATTTCGGCTAAAGCATTGAAACAGCTTATGCTTTTGGCTGGAATCAAGGCGGACAGACATAAAGAAAGACACGATGAGTATGCAGATCGTATAGCTAGTGTCCTTATTGCTATAATTGGTAACGTTCTGGATATTTCTCTTCGAGGTGAGTGTGATAACCTAGTCGTGGAACATGAATTTCAAGAACCGTTCGGAGAAGATATTGAAGCCGTATTAAAAAATCTGATCTCAACTAAAAATGCCGGTGGTATGTCTGATGAAACATTTATCGAAATGAATCCGATCATCAAGGATGCTAATCTGGAAAAAGAGCGTTTGAGAGCCCAACATGAGCAAGAGTTGCAGGAAGAGAAGGACCGGTATAAACAAGATATTTTCGGTAGTGCAGAATAAAAGGCATGGCAAAGATTGATGAGAACAAGTATAAACGGGCATTACTCCAACGTACCGAAGGATATGCTGCAAGCGTCCGGGTAATCTACCTGGATGTGATGGAACGGCTTATCTCTTTAGCGTTGGAGGTAGAACCAATCCACGACCCTAAGAAGCCTTTTTCTTTCACAGACTATCCTACTATATCAGATAAGGCAAACGTCTTGCTACGGGAATTATATACCCGCGTATATCAACAAATACGATCTGGTGTCATTAATGAATGGGAGCAGGCAAATTTGAAATCGGATGAACTTGTTCGGTCCGTGTTTGGTAAGAAGGTCGTGGATAACGAGCATTTTGCTCGCTACTTTGGGCGTAACAAGAAAGCTATGGATTCTTTCTTTGCACGAAGGTCCGGAGATGATGGATTGAACCTGTCTCAACGTATTTGGAAATATGAAGGACAGTTCCGGCAAGAAATGGAAATGTCTATTGATTGTTGTATCGGGCAAGGAATGTCGGCAAATACGATGGCGGCAAAGGTGAAAAAATACCTGAATGAGCCGGATAAGCTATTTCGACGAGTTCGTGATGAACGGGGAGAGCTTGTTTTATCAAAGAACGCAAAAGCTTATCATCCGGGGGCAGGTCAATATCGTAGTAGTAGCCGCAATGCTCAACGTTTGGCACGGACGGAGCCTAATATTGCATATCGGACAGCCGATCATGAAAGGTGGGCCCAACTTGATTTTGTTGTAGGGATTGAAATAAAACTCTCAAAGAATCATCCGGAAAAGGATATTTGCGATAAACTAGCGGGAGTATATCCAAAAGACTTCAAGTTTACGGGATGGCATTCTAACTGCATGTGCCATGCGATTAGTGTACTTGCTTCGGATGATGAAGTAGATATGCTCACTGATAAGATTCTTGCCGGAGAGGATACAGCGGGATTCAAATCGAAAAATGAAGTTACTGAACTGCCAAGTGAGTTTTATTCATGGATGCAGGAAAATGAGGGACGAATTGAAAAGGCAAATAACCGTGGTACTCTTCCGTATTGGATAAAGGATAATCCGCAATATACAGGCGTGAAAGCTAAAGCGATGAACACCGGAGAACGAATGGAGATTCGTAAGAAGTCAAAGGAGAAATATCAATCTTATGGGGAAGAATGGACGAAAGCCTATTTTGATGAGTACAGCGGTGGATTTAATGTTTATCATGCTGAACACCAGTTTACCAACACTGAAGGCGGTGGTGATGCTGAAAAGATGGTTGGTAAGCTATTAGCAAAGAATAATGGAAAACAGGTAGAATTCCTGCCGGAGAATGGTAAAGGCAAAAGTGTACCGGACTTAATGTTTGACGATCATACATGGGATGTGAAATACATTGATAATGCCAATGAGAATACTATTCGCAAATACATGAAGGATGCTCGGAAAGCTGATCGGGCAATATTCTATTTTACGAATGATAAGTACCAAGAGCTTCGTTCTGCTATTAATCGGGAGGTCGGACGCTTTAAAGGTATGGATAGGATAGGGGAGCTTCCGGACGTCTACTACATGGATAAAGAGGGATTGCTAAAACTGTTGTGGAAGTTATAGGTATTATTAAGGAGATTGATTATTTTTATATTTATCTTTGTAAAAAAATAGAGTATGAATGAGTCTTTATCATGGAGTGCTATCATTGCACTTATAGCATTTACTATTCAACAAGTGGTTAAAATTGTTTTGGATATTATAAAAAGCCGTTCAGAGATTGTTTTTAGTAAACTTCATCAAGAACGTGCGGAAGTTGTTAAACAGGTATTTCAGAAAATGACAATCCTGCAGCAAACTTTAATTGATTTAACTAGTATGGCGCAAATTGTAGATAAGAGTGAATCAAAAGAGGATATTCAAAAAAGGTTGAATAGACAATTTAATCAAGCATATATTGAAGCATTGAATTTCTTTTCTTTAAATAGAATTTTTTTGTCACATGGTTTGTGCAATAAAATAAATGATTTGTTATCTGGAATTAGAGTGGCTGCTTTGGATTATGAATATTCATGTAGTACAATAGAAGGAGGTCTTAAATGTAATAACAGGGAATTGATTACAAATGGGACAAGAGAAAAACGACAAATTAGAGATCAAGTACGTAACGAACTGTCGGATTTGTTGAATGAGTTAGAAGACGAATTTAGAAAGCTTCTCGGTGCAAAATAAAAAATAGGCATAGAAACCGTATTTGCTTGTTTTTAAGAAAGACTATTGATTCCATTAGTCATTGCTTACACAAAAGACATACGGAGTGATATATTTAGTAAGAGTAACATAAAGGCTATGTAATTCTCTGATAGAACGAAAATTGAATATTAAAGATAAACGTTCATAGTCGTTTTTAAAGAAGTCTTTTGATATTCCATTCATGGAGTGAATATTATTATAAAAGACACATCTAGAGATACTGTCTAAGGTTGAAATTAACACTTCGTCTTCAAATATAATATTGGGAATATTATTTATTTTATTGATTTTCTCAAATATACTTTCTGCTGTATAATTCAAGCTTTTAGCGTCAGTACTTATGGAATATGCATTTTGAGCCAATACATTTTGATCTATTTCCATATCAAATGAGCAGACTGTTTCGAATTCAATATGAGTTCCCTTTTTTATTTTTGAAAATTCTTTTACTGGTATTTTTCTATAATATTTGTCCTTAACTTCTAGTGAGTAGGTTTTAGTGACATACGCTAGCACCATCTGCATATTATTAGCTATATAAAGCAAATCACTTGATATAATACTTCTAATGACTTTTTCCTTTCTTTTCTCTGGTTTGTACACTAGGATATAGTAGAAGAAAGTACTTGTAATAACTCCAATACTAAAGTCTATAATTAAACTGTTTATTTTATCTATCTTGTCTACAGGATAGTCGCATTCAAAAGATGGAATCCAACCAAAAACGATTTGGATCAATAGAATTATCGAGACGATATTGAGTATTGCTAAAATTAGATGCAGTTTCTTCATGTTTAGATTTAAATTAAAAATGGGCGGATTATTGCTCCGCCCGGGCTGGTGCAGAAAGCGGGAACATAACTTCCCTCACTCTTTCCACAATGCAAATGTACAAATAAGTTTTAGGAAAACAATAACTTATACCCTATATCCCTCTGATTTTAATCTTTCTAGCTCGTCTGATATTATCTGCTCAAAATATTTAGCAGTAACATTAGGTATGACGAACCACACTGGGCGGGCTCTTGAGACTGGCATTCCTAAACAAACTTTCTTTCCGCTGATTTTGTCTGAGTCGTCCCATTCCTTTCTGCTGACGTTCCATCTCATTCCATATACTTTGCTACCTTCCCATTCTAATTCTGCTATTGAAAAAGAATAAAGCCCTCCATCAAATATGACTCTGACAATTTTCATGAATTTTTGGGGCGAAGTTACCTGATTTGGCTTAAAGTAAATCATAATTTTTATAATCTTTAATTTTTGTATTGCAAAGATAATCAGAATATAATTGTTTTGCAATGTTGCGAATTAAGAAAGAAAGGGCGTCCGTTCCGGCCTTGCCCTTTCTTTCTTAAAGATTTGAAACGCTTAAAAACGCCAAAAATTATTTTTCTTTCTTTTTCCTTCTTAATTCACCTAATCGGATAGTGCATTTGTCGTTGCTGTACGGCTTTTCCTCTAGGTGAAATTTAGACTTTAGATAGCCGTAGCTTATTCCTAGCTGTTCAGCGGAGAAAGTGCCGTAGATGGCAGCTTGTGAGCCAAAATAGAAATGCTTCTCCGATTTTCCATCTACTTCTATTGGTTCAGAGAGTTCTACGTGATATACTTTACTTGTCTGCTTCATTTTGCTTTCTTGTTTTCTTTGAATATTTCATCGAATAATTCAATGTATTGTTCGCTATTAGAAACTGTGATGTAGTTTCCTTTTACATTCTGCTCAATATAAATATGCGGTTCGGATTGACATATAAATTCTGATATGAAATTATCTCCATCTCTGAACCAGCTCACACTTGCTATTTGTTTTGCGCCAAATAGTTTAATTAATTGTGTACCGCTTTGGATGAGCATCTTCCTACGTAATTTTTCATCTAAATGATTACTATCAGCAATTGTTTTAAGCGCTTCTCCCAAATCTAAAATGAATTTTCTTCGAATATCTTCATCTTTGAATGCTTTTCTAATTTCGCTCTCGATATTTCCGGATATGTCATATCCTCTTATATACTTAATTTCTCCGGGTCTGTCAAGTGGAAGAATAAACTCTGCACCTTTGTATTTCTTTTCATTTAGAATTTTATGAATGTGTACACCTGTACCCCACTCAAATGGTCTGCCTGTTCCACTATCATGGTTGTCAATTCGGATAGTTTGATTTTTTAATATGCTTGTAAGTTTCTTCATGTTACAGTGTTTTTCATTTTTGCAAATTTAGTTCAAATATAAAGTATCTGATAGAATTTCTGCAAATTTTATTAAAGGTAACCCGAAGGCTACCGATTAAACATCCCCCCACAATTTAACTGCAAGATCATAATTCTTTTGAGCCTCGTTTACTGCTTTTTTTGCGTATGGCAAAGAGAAAGAGTGCTCACGTGGGTACTTGCCGGATTTTAATCCTGCATGGTATTCTTTTGCTTCTTCAAGTTTATGCTCGTATAGGTCGATGCTTTCCGGCATAGACAGATTAATGGTGTTGGCTCTTTTCTCCCAATACTTTGCTTTGTTTTCATGTTCGTAAGCCTTATCGCTGAACTCTGCACATTTACCCATATTGTTCCAGGCATCATCTATCATTTTACGATGTCCTCGTTCGCTATGGTGTCCCACTTTGATAGGCTCGCCTAAAGAAAGGAAATCTCGATGTTTGTTTGATCTTTGAAAATGCTCATTACTCTTTTGCGCTGCTGATGCAGCCCATTCATGACGACGTTCTGCTCTTTGCTTTGCCCATTCTTGAACATTGAACCCGTCAGCTCTAACAATGGAGTAATAGTAAAAACCATCTTTCTCAAACATTAAGTTAAACACTATGCTCTCATTCTCTTTACCATATTTAGTCGATACCAAAATAGTTTCTCCTTTTTCGTGTTGTTCACTGCACTTTGCCAAAAACACATTTGGCACAAATTTACTATATGTATTCATAATTAAGTATGTTGGGCAAGGCTTCCACCCTGCTGTTTAAACTTATATTGCTGCTTTCAATTTTTTTTTATCTCTTAGTTTTTCTTGCCTTGCTACTTCATTATCTGTCATTCCGTCAAGACCTATACTTGCATACCATTCTGCATTATTGATAGCCTCTTCTAACGCTTTCTCTTTTTGCTCAATCATTTTATTGATAGCTGTTTTATCACCGATTTCAATTAATATCTCTAATTCTGTCTTTTTAACTAAGATGCAGGTTGCTTTCATAATTTGGTGTATTGTGCAGAGCTTTCGCCCTGCTGGTTAATAACATTTGTTTAATTCGTGTTGCTTAAATCGAAATCCACTAATGATTTGTATTGCTTCCTCAATTGGAAAAGACATCGACCAATCGCATGGTAATCCGTGGTCCCCGTGAGGGTCTATAAAGTGAAAGCACGCACCGGAACCATCTTTGTAAAACTCTACACTTAAACATTTGCCATTATTAAGGGCTTCACGAACTTTTTCTATTCTTTCTTTCTGTGTCATAATCAGTTGCGTTAAATGGTTAATAATACTTTTCTGTATAAATTATAAATATATGCGTTTAATAAACTCTTTTGTTAGTTGCAAATATATGTCATATATTTAATATATGAAAGGATTGTATTCGTTTTTTTTGAATTATTTCATTGTTTGATATGTAATTATCTAAAATATTGCAAGTTATGGCTGTGAAAAATAAACGAGTTTAATAAACGCATTTTTGAAATAATTTATATCTTTACCGCAAATTAATCAATTTAGATATGAAGAAGAAACTTTTAGAAGCGTTGAAAACCAAATTTGTGGGTGTTGACGAAGCCATTCTGGAAAGAATGGCAACTAAAAAGGCGGAAGGTGTGACGGATGAAAGTCAGATTACGGGAATTGTAGACGGCATCAACTTTCAAGACGTAGTTAAATCCTACGGGGACTACCGGGCTAATGAAGCGAATGTTTCCTCTGTGAAAAACTATGAGGAAAAGCACGGATTGAAGGACGGTAAACCAGTAACAGCAGGTGGTGAAGGTGAAGGAGCTAACAAAGGGGGTAAGGCGAGTTATACAACGGAAGAGTTGGATAGCTATTTTACTTCAAAGTTGGAAGCTGCAATTAAGCCTTACAAGGATGAGATTGAAACTCTTAAAAAAGATAAGAGCCAGACTGATCGACAAACTACCATATCTAATGCGATGAAGAAACTGGGATTGACAGAGGATGAAATGCAGTTCGTTACAGTACCGGATGATAAGGAGCCAGAAGAATATCTGACTGGTTACAAGCAACATCTTATCACAAAAGGCTTGAAACCTGCAGAAGACAATGGGTCGCAAGCGTCTGATTCACAGGTGCAGGATGCTGTGGCTGCTGACTGGTTGAAATCTTTAGGTGTTCCAGAATAGAACGTTTAATGTTTAATTTACAAATGACATGAAATTTAGAAAAAAGCAAGTTGGTGGATTTCGTCCTATCTGCACTGGTTCTCCGGCTATCGGAGTAGTAGGTGGATTTAATCTGAACAAGGAGAAGGTCAACTATCCGGTTGGCGTGATTATTCCTTCTGCTTCTCTTGCCGAGTATGATGAAACATCGTCCCGGCAAGTTGTCGTGTTGAAAGCATCTCGTGTTGTAGCTATCGATGCAACCGATGCGAAGAAAGTCTCTTTGCAAAATGATGAGTTCCTTTCTCCCATCTTCATGGTAGGGGATCATGTTGCAATGAACGATTCCGGAAACTTTGAGGATACTGTAAGTATCACGAAGATTATTAATGATCGTAACGGCTTTGTCGTCGTGCTTGATAAAGCTATTGCTGGTTTGAAGGTTGGTGATGCTTTGTTTGAAGTGATTGAAGGAACTGCAGAGGGTGAAGGTAAGGCTCCGGCTGTTTTTCCTATTGTGCATCCGCAAGGGATTACTGTGGGGGCTGAACCGATGGGAACTTATATCGGTCTTGACGAGGTATCTGTGGATGTTGCTATCAATTCTAAGGGAGAAATGTACTACAAAAGACGTATTCCCCCTATTCCGGAGAAGTTCATTCAAGGAATGTGCTTGAAAGACAACCCCAACATTCAATTCACTGATTCTTACTAAGAAAGGAGGCTATAAATGAAATCTATTTTTTCGACTTTTAAAATCAATGACGTAAAAACAGGGAAGCCTATTGACTTGATCGGCACGATGCAGATCATGTTTGATAAGGCGACTCTGGAAAATAAAACGCTTTGGGAACAGACCTACGTTGATCGTTGGTTCGATTTCCGTCCTCCTCAACTGGGTTTGACTGCCGAAGGCATCATGGGGAAATATAGTGTTCGTATCCGTGCTTCTATCATCGGAAACGATGCTGATACTCCATTACGCGCTGGTAGAGGGTTTGAATTGTGGAACGGTGAGATTCCCCGTGTAGGCCACAAGTTCAAAACGGATGCGAAGACATTGCGTACCATGCTGATGGTTTACGAAAATAATCGTATTAATCCTGTTCAGAAGTTAAAGGAAATTCAGAAATGTTTGTTCGGTGATTACAAAGATGCTTATCTCGGTTGCAAGGATGTGGCGGATGAAATTATTCTGAAAGCACTCTCTGGTGGTGGTATGGCTATTTTCGACCCGGCTATTGATAATCCGGAAGGACGTAAGTATCTGGTTGATTATGGTATGCCAGAAGAAAACAAACAGATGGTTGATTCTGATAAGGAATGGACCGAGGAGAACATTGATAATGCGGCTATCGATGCAGTACGTATTCTGCAGAAGATTGTTTATGAGTATGCCAATAAAGGCGTTACTTTCGATGCGTTGTTGATGGCTCCTGTTATCAAGTATTGGATGATGCGTAGTATCGGTTTACGT
>ENA-OPMI01000370-OPMI01000370.1-human-gut-metagenome-genome-assembly--contig:-NODE-370-length-17200-cov-4.096938_pt1 | contig 17200 bp, 10 predicted proteins | sample MGYA00241523_ERZ501743 | MGnify/ENA primary metagenome ERZ501743 (study PRJEB25962, sample SAMEA2042650) | human gut metagenome | biome: human gut; feature: human-associated habitat; material: faeces... | reverse complement strand
CAATCAATAGTCGCTTTATGTTTGCCCACACGGCGGGCACCGATACTTTTGGCTATGGATTCAATCGCATATGACATAGTTCTGTTTCTTTTTGAAAATCTAAGTACGGGTATTTTCCGATAAGTCGTTCTATTTTTAACACTATTTGTCCTAAAAAGCGTTGATACGCCTCTGACTCGGGATGAAAGGGTTTGTGCGCCAAGTCCCGGCGGATGTCTTGCACAGCTACGATAACCTGCTTTGTTTCAGGAGAAAAGAAGGTTTCAGAGAAGCATTCCCACAGGTAACGAATCGCCAGAGGAGACGGATGCAACATGTCGTCGGCATAGAAACGATAATCACGTAATTCGTCCAATATGATTTCATAAGAGGGGAAATAGAACACTCGCTCCGGGAACAGTTGTTGCAATCGGTCGATGGCGAGCAGCAGAGTCGATTTGCTTAACTGGTTGGCATGCATCCCGTCGCGTATATGACGGATCGGGCTGACTGTAAACAACCATTTTAGTTCCGGATTCCGGGCTGACATTTCGGTGATGAGTGCTGTATAATCTTCTACAATTTCTTCAACAGACAGCCGGTAACGCAAAAAGTGACTCTCCGGCAATTGATGGCAATTAGCTACCACTTGTCCACTCTCCTTTTGTTTATAAACGTAAGCAGTTCCCATTGTCACCATCAGCCAGTTCAATTCCGGCAGTTTTTTATAAGCATGGTGAAGACGTGAATTTATGGTATTCAATGTCTCTTCGGGCGTAAAAGCAGAAAAAGAGCCATGATGCATCGGGCTATGCCATAAATCTTTGTAGGCAAACAGATCTTGTTTGTTGTATTCCTTATTCCTTATAATCTCCCTCAAAGCAGATGAGACGGATAAAGGATTATAAAGAATACCAAAAGGATTCAGGTCCAGTTGAAATCCGGCATCCATTAATTGTCGCCCGATATTTTCCGCAAAACAGGACCCCATCAGAAGAATATGATCTGCATGACTGACCGACGGCATCCCGGCAGGTAATTCTACAGATGTTTGAAAGTTCATACGATTTTCCATCATTTCATTACGTTTCATGTGCAAAAGTAATCAAAAAACTATTTCCGCCCTCTTTTTCCTCACGATTCAATAATCTTAAGAAGCATAGAAAAACAGATACGTCTTTATACCGGATAAGATTTTATAAAAAAAAGGAGGTCGAATATACTTTCTTTTCGTATTTTTGCACTAAATTTCCTAGAATCATGAATAGTGAACCAACATATAACTTGTTAAACTCCATCAATTACCCCGAAGACCTACGTAAACTAACCGTAGAGCAACTGCCGGAAGTATGTGGTGAACTAAGACAAGACATTATTAAAGAACTCTGCTGCAACCCCGGACACTTCGCCGCCAGCCTGGGGACCGTGGAACTAACCGTAGCTCTGCACTACGTCTACAATACACCATACGACCGTATTGTATGGGACGTGGGACATCAGGCATACGGCCACAAAATTCTTACAGGACGCCGTGAAGCATTTTCCACAAACAGGAAACTCGGAGGAATCCGCCCTTTCCCGTCTCCGGAAGAAAGCGAATATGATACTTTCACGTGCGGACACGCTTCCAATTCTATTTCTGCCGCTCTCGGTATGGCTGTCGCAGCCGCCCGGAAAGGAGACGCCAAACGCCATGTAGTAGCCATTATCGGTGACGGATCAATGAGTGGCGGACTGGCTTTTGAAGGATTGAACAACGCATCTGCCACATCGAACAACCTGCTCATTATCCTGAATGACAATGATATGGCAATCGACCGCAGCGTAGGAGGCATGAAGCAGTATCTTTTCAACTTAACGACTTCCAACCGCTATAATCAGCTACGTTTCAAGCTCTCGCGCATGCTGTTCAAGCTTGGCATTTTAAACGAAGAACGCCGCAAAGCGCTCATCCGTTTCGGAAATAGCCTGAAATCAATGGCGGCTCAGCAACAGAATATTTTTGAAGGGATGAATATCCGTTACTTCGGTCCGATAGACGGACACGACGTAAAGAACCTGGCAAGAGTATTACGTGATATCAAAGATATGCAAGGACCTAAAATCCTGCACCTGCACACTATCAAAGGAAAAGGATTCGGTCCGGCAGAGAAACACGCTACCGAATGGCATGCTCCCGGCAAATTCGATCCCGTCACCGGCGAACGTTTCATTGCCAACACCGAAGGAATGCCCCCGCTTTTCCAGGACGTATTCGGAAATACACTGGTGGAACTTGCCGAAGCCAACCCGAAAATTGTCGGTGTCACTCACGCCATGCCCAGCGGCTGTTCGATGAATATACTAATGGAGAAAATGCCGAAACGCGCTTTCGATGTCGGCATTGCCGAAGGACATGCGGTTACCTTCTCCGGAGGGATGGCAAAAGACGGACTGCAACCGTTCTGCAATATCTATTCTTCTTTTATGCAACGGGCGCATGATAATATCATCCACGACGTAGCGATTCAGAATCTTCCAGTTGTTTTGTGTCTCGACCGCTCCGGACTGGTTGGCGAAGACGGTCCTACTCATCACGGAGCTTTTGATATGGCATGTTTACGCCCGATCCCTAATCTGACTATCAGTTCCCCGATGGACGAACATGAATTACGTCGCCTGATGTATACTGCACAATTGCCGGACAAGGGACCGTTCGTGATCCGCTACCCCCGTGGACGCGGCGTACTGGTAGACTGGAAATGTCCGCTGGAAGAAATTCCGGTAGGAAAAGGACGGAAACTGAAAGAGGGTAGCGACCTTGCAGTGATTACTATCGGACCGATAGGAAACGTAGCCGCCCGTGCCATCACCCGGGCAGAAGCAGATTTAGGTCTGTCCATCGCCCATTACGATTTACGATTCCTGAAACCACTGGATGAAGAGTTGTTGCATGAGGCAGGACGTAAATTCCAACGTATCCTGACCATCGAAGACGGAATTATCAAAGGCGGTATGGGTAGCGCTGTCCTCGAATTTATGGCAGACAACGAATACAAACCGACCGTGAAGCGTATCGGTATCCCTAATATATTTGTAGAACATGGGGCAGTTGCCGAACTGTACCAACTGTGCGGCATGGATGAAGAAGGGATTCTGACTAAAATAAAAGAATTTATCAATTGACATGAAGATTATTATTGCCGGTGCCGGCAACGTAGGCACCCATTTGGCCAAACTGTTATCGCGCGAAAAGCAAGATATTATCTTGATGGATGATGACGAAGAGAAACTAAGTGCTCTTAGCGCCAACTTTGACTTGCTGACTGTTGCCGCTTCTCCTTCTTCCATCTCCGGATTGAAAGAAGTGGGCGTCAAAGAAGCCGACCTGTTCATCGCAGTCACACCGGACGAAAGCCGCAACATGACTGCCTGTATGCTGGCTACCAACCTGGGAGCCAAAAAGACAGTGGCGCGTATCGACAACTATGAATATCTTCTACCCAAAAATAAAGAGTTTTTCCAAAAGCTGGGAGTAGATTCTCTGATTTACCCGGAAATGCTGGCTGCTAAAGAAATCGTATCTTCCATGCGCATGAGCTGGGTACGCCAATGGTGGGAGTTCTGCGGAGGTTCGCTGGTTCTGATTGGTACGAAGATGCGCGAAAAGGCTGAAATCCTGAATATACCGCTGCACCAGCTGGGCGGTCCCAACATTCCTTACCACGTAGTGGCCATCAAACGCGGAACGGAAACGATTATCCCTCGCGGAGACGATGTTATTAAATTGCATGACATTGTTTATTTCACCACTACCCGCAAGTACATTCCTTATATACGTAAGATAGCCGGCAAAGAAGACTATGCCGACGTACGCAATGTAATGATTATGGGAGGTAGCCGTATCGCAGTCCGTACCGCACAATATGTACCGGACTATATGCAGGTGAAAATAGTGGATAATGATCTGAACCGTTGCAACCGTCTGACAGAGCTACTGGATGACAAAACAATGATTATCAACGGAGACGGTCGCGACATGGATCTGCTTATCGAAGAAGGGCTAAAGAATACCGAAGCATTTGTAGCCTTGACCGGCAACTCAGAAACGAATATCCTGGCCTGCCTAGCCGCCAAACGTATGGGAGTGGAAAAGACGGTAGCAGAAGTGGAAAACATCGACTATATCGGTATGGCAGAGAGTCTCGACATCGGCACGGTTATCAATAAAAAAATGATTGCTGCCAGCCATATCTACCAAATGATGCTGGACGCCGACGTGTCTAATGTGAAATGCCTGACTTTTGCCAATGCGGACGTTGCAGAATTCACCGTACCGGAAGGGGCCAAAATAACCAAACACCTGATTAAAGACCTGGGACTTCCCAAAGGCACCACCATCGGAGGAATGATCCGTAACGGAGAAGGTATCCTAGTGACAGGTGATACGCAAATCCGCCCCGGCGACCATGTAGTCGTATTCTGCCTAAGCATGATGATTAAAAAGATTGAGAAGTTCTTTAACTAAGTATTAAGTATCAAGTATTAAGTATTAGTCTGTAAAAATGGACAGTTATGAGTAATACTTAATACTTGATACTTAATATTTAACAAATACTTGTTTATGATTAACTCGAAGATGATATTCCGGATTCTGGGTTTTCTGCTTCTGATAGAAACAGTTATGCTATTATGTTGTGGAGGTGTTTCTCTTTTTTATAAGGAGAATGACTTGCAGAGTTTTCTGGTTTCATCGGCTATTACAACTAGCATCGGTATTCTGTTGCTCGCCATCGGGAAAGACGCAGTGAAATCCCTGAATCGCCGTGATGGATATGTCATAGTTAGTGTAGCATGGGTCACCTTTTCCCTTTTCGGAATGTTACCTTATTATATAGGAGGGTATATCCCAAGTGTTACGGATGCATTTTTTGAAACGATGTCCGGGTTCAGCAGTACGGGTGCCACCATCTTGAATAATATAGAGTCAATGCCTCATGGAATACTTTTTTGGCGGGCTATGACGCAATGGATAGGCGGTTTGGGTATTGTATTCTTCACCATTGCCGTTCTACCGATTTTCGGTGTGGGTGGGATTCAGGTGTTTGCAGCAGAAGCCAGCGGTCCTACTCATGACAAAGTGCATCCCCGTATTGGTATCACTGCCAAATGGATTTGGGGTATTTATGCCGGAATGACAGGAACATTGATTGTCTTATTAGTATTTGGAGGTATGAGTGTGTTTGACAGTATATGCCATGCTTTCACGACAACCAGCACTGGCGGATTTTCTACCAAACAAGCAAGTATCGAATATTATCACTCACCCTATATAGATTATGTAATCTCTATTTTCATGTTTCTTTCGGGCATCAACTTCACGCTATTACTGTTGATGTTCAATGGAAAAATAAAGAAGTTCATTCATGATGCAGAGCTAAAATTCTATTTCTGGTGTGTTTCTTTCTTTACTATATTTATTGCAGTCTGGCTTCATCAGACTTCTTCTATGGAGATAGAAGAAGCGTTCCGTAAATCACTTTTCCAAGTGATTTCCTTGCAAACTTCTACGGGATTTGCCACAGCCGATTATATGCTTTGGCCTTCTATCCTTTGGGGATGCCTTGTAATAGTGATGATAATCGGAGCCTGTGCCGGCAGTACAACAGGAGGTATAAAATGTATTCGTATGGTTATCCTGTTTCAGGTTGTGAAAAACGAATTCAAACATATTCTTCACCCTAATGCCGTGCTCCCGGTGCGAGTTAACAAACAGGTTATTCCTCCTTCCATCCAGTCTACAGTATTGGCCTTTACTTTTTTATATGCAGTCATCGCTATCATCAGCATACTTATCATGATGGGGCTGGGAGTCGGTTTTCTGGAATCAATCGGAACAGTAATCTCAAGTATGGGTAATATGGGACCGGGACTCGGCACATGCGGTCCGGCCTTCTCATGGAGTGAATTGCCTGATGCCGCCAAATGGCTGCTTTCTTTCTTAATGCTCTTGGGACGCTTGGAATTGTTTACAGTATTATTGCTTTTCACTTCCGATTTCTGGAAAAAGAATTAAGAATTCAATAAAGGTAGTCTGTTTAATGCAAAAGCTACAATAAGGAGTACATTATCAGGCTATTACAAAGAGTACTTATCTATTCATATATTCTCAACGATACTCACTGTAATGAGAAAAAATACTCATCGCAATGAGAAAAAGTTCTCATTACAGTGAGAATTCTTTCTCATTACGGTGAGTATTCTATCGTATTTCTACGCTGTTATCACATCAGACCTTTCTAAGTAAAATCTTTCTTACAACAGGCTTATTTATTTCATAAATCTTATTGATAAGAACATCCATTTCCTGTTGGCGAGCATCACGGACAGCTTCAAACATCATCTTTGAATACATATCACGACGTCCCTTCAACCAAACGTTTTTATCCAAGTTTTCATCCATCACCTCGATCGCTTTTCTGTCGTCAGCATACAACAATCCCTTTTGCTGGAAAAAGCCGAATTCACACCACGCATATTCTCTGAATGTTCTTTCAATTTCCCAACGATATTCATTCAAGTGCATCACCGTCAATGCTTGTTGGTATTGGGGAGTTTTGGATTCAGCAGCAAGATTAATGCCCTTTGCCAATTCATCTCCACTCCAAGTTCCAATTTCTTCATCGTCTATCAACAACTTATAATTGCCTTTCAGCCCTGTTACTTTCAACGTTTCACGGTTCATTTCTTCCATAAAAGGAACAACTTTCAGCACTTCTGCCTGGCTCTTTTTTTGTCCCCAACCACGGGCAATAGTATCTAAAGGATAAGGAAGAGCTTCTGCCAAATAGTCAAAACTCAAACCTTTTCCGTTCTTCTTTATATTTGAAACGGTACAATTTTCCGACTTAACGGCTTGTTTTTTATTAGCATTAATCTCCATATCCGCTACTTCTTTACCTACAAATCCCTGGGCTTTCAGGAAAAGATAGGCCATTACCATGTGTCCGTCGTTATCGGGATGAATACGGTCACTGCCACAAAGGGTAAAGGTAGGATCTTTCTGCTGATATTGCTGATTAATAGCTGTCATAGGAGCATTTAAATCGGTAAATTCCCAATTATTCTTAGCTGCCGATTCTTTCTGATATTCAACAAGCCGTTTGATGGTTTCATTTTTTGTCTTGAACGGTGTATTCTCTTTCAGTTGTACAGTTTCATCATACGGAGAAGTTCCGACCATCACGATACGGGTATCAGGAAGATCTTTAAAACGCTTCTCCATCTGCTGGTAATTCTTTATACTTTCCTGATATTTCTGCTCACCGAATTCTTTGGGCTTATCACCGTTATATTCAAAATATCCGGAATCATTCATACCAAAAGTAACCATCAACACGGAAGGTTTCATCGCAAAAATATCACCATCCAGACGTTTGTTCATATCATAGGCCGTATCTCCACCAATACCACCGTTGAAAACACGGATAGGCATATCCGGAAAACGGGTCATATAATATAACCAGATGTATGAATGGTAATGCCCACCATCCGTTATACTATTTCCCAGGAACACTGCTCTCTCACCCTCCTTAAAAGGTTTCACAGTTTGTGCAAACGCAGCAGTACATGTCATACAAGCCGCCGCAATCAATACAAAAAGTTTTTTCATGTCTTAATTTCTATTTTATAAACTATTATTTTCATTATGAACGTTTTCTTTATTTTTTGAGAGGATCATATACGGCAACTGCCACGCGTGAATCGGCACAGCCATAATATAAGAACCATTTCTGATTGTAGAATACAAGTCCTTCTATAAATACGGTTCCGGCTGGATATTGTCCGCTCTTTTCAAAGTCTGATTCGGGAATATAGAAAGGTTTATCCAAGCGATCGATTAGTTTAGTAGGATCTTTGGCATCAAATAAGGCTTGTCCGGCGCAATAAGAGTTGGCTGTATACAGTGTGTCTCCTTCTGCGCCCGATTTATTTTTGCCGTTATAAAATAAAAGGATTCCTTTGTCAGTCAGGATGGCAGGAGGACCACATTCGGTCAGGTCACTGTCGAACTTACCTGCGCGGGGAGTCATCACTTTCAGAAATTCTCCATTTTCATCCAACATCGGTTCCCAGTTGACAAGGTCTGTGGAAGTGGCTACATTCACAAACTTTTCTCCCCAGTACATCCAGTATTTGCCGTCAATCTTGGCAATCACTTGTTTGCCGTCGATTAATTGGGTTACGATAGAGGCAGATTTGGAAAATTCATCTATGAATCTTCCGTTGTATGCTTTTGCGAAAGCCGGTCCATGTTTTTCCCACGTTTGAAGATCGCGTGAGGTGGCCACTGCCAAACGTGCCTGTTTGCGGTTCCATTGTGTGTAATGCATTACGTAAAGCCCGTCTTCTGTTACAGCAACACGTGGGTCTTCGCAACCGCCGGGATTTTCCAGTTCTTTCTGACTATCGTCTGCCGGATAAAATACAGGTACGGACATTCGTTTGAAGTGTAGTCCGTCGTCAGAAGAAGCATATCCCAAACGGGAGGTACGTGATCCGATACCGGTTGCCGAGTTATCTTCAGCCCGGTAGAGGACTACTACTTTTCCATTATAAACAGTAGCAGCGGGATTAAACGTATCACTCGCTTCCCATGCTACTGAATCCTGTCTCATCGGACAATAGAAAAAGGTTGTAGTGTCAGGAGAGATAATCGGATTAATACCTTCCGGACGCTGGAAATCTGCCCATGCCCAATCCGGGAATTCAGATGTCTGCTTCTTCCCGCCACAGGAAGTGACTAATGCGGCAGCCATCAGTAGATAAGCTATGTTTTGTAGTTTTCTTTTCATTTTTACGTTTGATATTATAAATAAGTGCTCTTACAAAATAATCTTATATCATAAATTTATATGCCTCGTTAATTTGCTTTAAGAGAAAGAGGGAGGCGTCACTTTAGTTCCCCACTTCACGTCAGGCTTGGACGAGGTAGTGTATTCTATTGTAGCCCCATTATTCAGTTGGTCCCAATCGATCCATGTACTGTCATACGGTTTACCATTTAGCTTCATGGACTTGATATAAATATTCTTTTCCGAACCGCCTTTTATCACCATATCCCCTTTCTTCAAATGAACTTTCACGGATGAGAATATCGGAGTGTTCACCGTAAAGCCTCCCACTCCCGGTATTTCGGGATAAAGACCGATACAAGCGAACACATACCAGGCGCCCATCGTCCCTAAATCATCATTGCCCGGCAGACCATCAATTTTGCTTGAATACTGTTCATTCAATACACGGTTAATAATCTCCTGTGCTTTATAGGGAGTTCCGACCCAGTTGTATATCCAAGGAATGTGAAAACTCGGTTCATTGCCGGAAGCGAACCAGGCATCATTATAGCCGGCATCCAGACGAGTAAAGAATTCATCCAGGCGTTTTTCTGCCGCTGCTTTGCCTCCGATAATTTCTATCAGTCCGGCAATGTCGTATGGCACCATCCAGAAATAATTCTTATAGGTCGATTCACGGAAATCTTCAGTCAGTGGTTTCCACGAACCATCCGGATTACGTGATTGCAACCATCCGGTTTCCGGGTTATACAGATTCTTCCATGAACGTGCGAAATGGAAATAACGCCAGCTTGCAAACTCATCTCCTACGGCATGTAAGGCAAATTGTGCGATTGCAAAATCAGCGGAAGTATATTCTAGTTGTATAGAAGCGTTGTAATATCCTTTATCCAAATACTGTTTCAGTCCCGGACGAGCCTCAACCTCCTGTGACATTGCTCCCGGTTCTTCCGCTCCTTTTCTCATGGTTTTGAAAATCGGTTTCGGGTCATAATTGCGGGCACCAAAAGCGTAAGCATTGGATATCAGGATAGGAGTCGGATCTCCTTGCATCACGCCGGTCTCTATATTAGCCATCACCCAACGCGGGAAAGCACCACCTGCTTCTTCGGCAAACAATTGGTGAGAAATAACAATATCAGAGACTACTTCAGGATCAAGGATTGACAATAGTTGAATCTGTGTACGATAGGTATCCCAGTTGCTAAAAGAAGTATAGTGCTTGGAACGTGATTTATGCACTTTGAAATCAGCTCCCATGTATTCCCCATTCACATCACTACATACGTTCGGGTGAATGAATGAACGATACAGATGGGTATAAAATTGAGTGGTACGATCCGGATTGGTTCCTTCTACTTCAATCTTACCCAAATAATGATTCCATTTGGATTCTGCCTGATTCTGAATCTGCAGGAAATCCCATCCGGTATTCTCCGCTTTCAGATTCTCGCGTGCATTTTCTACTGATACATAAGAAACCCCAATCTTATATTGGATATTTTTCTTCTTATTTACATCAAAAGTAAAATAGACTCCAGAGTATTCTCCTTCAGCAAAAGTCGTGTTCGGCTTCAGTTCATTTCTTTTCCATGTTCCCGATTCCAACGCATCCGTATCAAACTCTGCTACAAAATAGACTTTATACGGTGTACGGAGTCCACAGAAATTACCACCTTCTGCATATCCTTCACACTTATTCGGTGCAGTAATAACGATGGCGGCCTGCTCTATCGGAGTAGCAGAAATACCTCCACCGATAATTACCGTACCATATTGCTGATCGGCCGGATATTCATAACTCGCCATACCAGTTCTTTCGGTCACAGTCAGTTTAGCTTTGATGTCTTCCTGCACCATTGCCTCATAATAACCTGCATGTCCTTTTTCTTCAGAGATATTGATACGATAGTTGAGAATATTGTCCGGAGACATCTTCAGTTTGCCTTTTACCGGAAAAGTAGGGAAGTTGCCCATGTGTTCGCAACCGCCGCCACTCAATTGGTTGATGACGAATCCGGAACGTTTAGAAAAGTAAGAGGGGGTAAACTGCACCATTCCATAAGGGTAGGTGGCTCCGGGATAAAGATATCCCGAAGTCAGACCCACACCTTTCGTTCCTATCAGGGTATTTACCTGACGGGAATAATTACTCCCGGCGCTCTGCGCCGAGAGACTCCCCCACCCTCCAATCAAAACCAATAATAAACCTGTTAAAACTTTATTTTTCATACTGTATTCTCGTTACACTTTTTAGTTTCTTATTCTTTCGACAAAGAGAAAGGAGCGGCATACTTCGACGTACATCGTTCTTTATTCGGCTGACTCCCCATTTCGAAGCGGATGATTCCTCCGTCTGCTATATCGTCGTATCTGATAAAATTCTTATCCAACACACGTCCATTTAAAGTAGCAGACTGGATATAGAGATTCTCTTTACTATTGTTGTTCGCTTCAATCACGAATTTATTGCCGTTTTCCATCGTTATAGTAGCTTTCTTAAATAACGGACTGCCAATTACATACTCATCCGTACCCGGACAAACGGCATAAATGCCTAATGAGCTCAAGATATACCATGATGACATACCGCCTTGGTCTTCGTCTCCTGGATATCCTCTTTCTGTGGAATTATACAATCTTTCAACGATCTGGCGTACCCAATACTGTGTTTTCCATGGCTGGCCGGCATAGCTATACAGATAAGGCATGTGCTGAATCGGCTGATTGCCGTGTGCATATTGTCCCATACCCGCCAATTCCATTTCTTTCATTTCATGGATCACTCCTCCGTAAGTTCCCGGTTTAATAGTGCTGGGAAGGGTGAATACCGAATCCATTTTGGTCGTAAATCTTTGGTCGCTTCCGAACAAGTCTATTAAACCTTCTACATCATGGAATACGGACCAGGTATAATGCCAGGCATTACCCTCGCAGAAAGGTCCGCCCCACTCCAAAGGATCAAACGGTTCCTGCCATTTACCATCGACGCCTTTTCCACGCATAAAACCGATAGACGGATCGAATACGTTTTTATAATTATACATCTGACGGGCAAAAACTTCCTGATAGTGTTTGTTTCCAGTCATCTTAGCCAGTTGGTAGCCACAGAAATCATCGTATGCATATTCCATTGTCTGTGCACTTGATCCCATTGATTCCGGATAAGGAACATATCCCAGTTCAAAATATTCTTTCCAGAAACCGCGTCCGTTGGCGCCTCCCCAAGGACCTTTATTCATGGCTTCGTGTGCGTATGCTTTCAAAGCTTTCTCCGGATCAAAAGTCCGAATCCCTTTTGCCCACGCATCTGCCAGTAATGAAATGGAATGATTACCCAACATTCCTCCTGTTTCTCCGGGAGCTGACCAGGAAGGTAACCATCCGCATTGTTCCTGTGCGGCAAGCAAGGCATTCATGTAACGTCCCTGCATAGTAGGATGCAGAATATTAGTTAATGGAAATTGAGAACGGAAAGTGTCCCAGAATCCATTATCGGTGTACATATATCCGTCATATACTTTACCGTCATAAGGACTATAGTAATAAGGTTCTCCGTTTGCTTTACGTTCATAGAATTTGCGTGAAAAGAGATTGGCACGGAACAGGCAGGAATAGAAAGTCTTCATTTGTTCGTCTGTTCCGCCTTCTACCTGGATTCGGTTCAATAATTCATTCCACGTTTTATGTCCACGTATTTTGGTGGCTTCCAAATTCTTATCTTTACCCAGTTCGTCGTTCAGTGTAATCACAGCCTGCTCTGCGCTGATATAGGAAGAAGCAGCCTTTGCCTGTACTTTCGATCCTTTCTTAAATTTGATATAAGCACCATAGCCTTTGCCTTCTCCTTCCAACTTTTTAGGGAAAATCTCATCTTTCTGATTTTCCCACATACCGTAATCCTCAAATGCTTTATTGAACTGCACTACAAAGTAACTACGGAATGTCTTAGAGTTATTTACAAAACGTTGGTTATTCACCCAACCGGAAATTTGTCTCTTAACCGGATCAATCTTGATTTCACTCATATCTGTATATCCGTCAATTACCAGATAGGCGTCTTCGGTAGAGGGATAAGAAAAGCGTAAATGTACACCACGAGTAGTTGGAGCCATCTCGGTTGTAATTCCATTATCCAGCATCACTTTATAATAATGCGGCTTGGCTATTTCATTATCATGGCTGAACTTCGTTGCCCGCATCTCCTGATTAACGACTAACTTCCCTACCATCGGCATAAAGGAATACACCGCATAATCACTCATCCACGGGCTACATTGATGTGACTGGCAGAATCCTCTAATATTATCTACTGCATATTGATATTTCCAGCCTTCTCCATTTTTCCCTGTTTGGGCAGACCACGTATGCATGGCATAAGGCATACCGGTAGTAGGGTATGTATTTCCATAACTTAATCCGAAATGAGAGTCGGTACCTTGCAGTGTATTGACATATTGCACCAAGTCTTTCATTTGGGCATATATACCTGTTGAGAAAAAAGAGAAGATCACTAAATAAATGAGTTTGTTCATGGTTATTTTTTATGTGTTACATCTATTTCACTTGACAAATCGAAACTACTATATCTATTTATTACCATAAGTAATACCCTGCCAGTCATCTGTGCGGAAAGGAGATGCCGGAAGGTTAACACCATTATATAAATTACAGATTGGATTATCCGCCCAAGCATAACGCACCGCTATTGGGAAAGCAACTTCAGGAGATGAGACGATGATGGAATTACCATCAATCATAGCATCAGCCCAGTGAAACTTATGATCAACGCCAGAGATAGTAAATCCTTTTACTCAAGTGGAGCATCGTTATCGTACAATGATTCCCAATTAAATACACGATAGAAATAAGGACGATAAAAGTCGGCACTACCCGGTGCATTGAAATTATCCCAAAAGTTGGAACAGTCTGTATTGGTAGAGATCACCAATTCACCGGTACGTGATAAAGCCGGATGAATATTTACCATATAAACATGTTGATAACGTTGTTCGCCAATCTTATCAAGAAATTCGGGCAATGTAAAGAGAGTCTTTTGGTCGACAAACGGCCCATAAGGGTGCTTACTACGGAACATCAGTACGTCTCTCCCGAACCACATGGATTGTCCGATCATGTAGTAGGTATCACCTTTTTTAAATACCCAAGGCATGGAGCATGCACTTTCCAAAGGGATAATTGTAGAATTTTCAGCATCTTGGGTTGAGGGGTACTGCGTTGTCCACGAGAAATGTCCTTGCGGGTCGGCCACATAATATTCCCACTGGCTGCCAAGGTCACGTGTAGCGGTACGTGCTACAGCCACCTTATAATTGGAAGTTGTGTAAAGATAGATATGTCCGTCCTCGTCTTCCCACATAGTGTCGCCATAACCTAAAGTGTGGTCGTTAAAATTATCATTACGACTGATAAGTTTCATATAAGTAGCATCACCCGGTTTTCCTTCCAAGCTATAAGTAGCCAAGCAAGTACCAAAGCGGCGCATCAAGTTGTTCGGATCGGTATTATCAACGGCTCCCCACAACATTTGCATCTGATTGTTATATATCGTAGCATCTCCTGCCCAATAAAGATAATCCTGATCGATTTCTCCAGCTTGTATTTTTTCATCCGATAGTGTAGCTTTCGGATGACGAATGTGAGTACGTACCTGATAGTATCTATCCGCATTAGGATCGTTGGTTTGTACGTAATCAGCTAACCAAACAAGATTTTCATCCTTCTCACCAGGTGTTTGCACCATAATACTGTTACGCGGGAAACTACAATTACCTCGTGAACGATTTTCATTGATTACGCCATAGAAGCTATCATTGAACGACCAAAATATATTCCCGTCAGGCAAACCAGTGGTGAACACACCGTCTCCTCCATTCCAGCCCAACGACCGAGTGAAAAGGGCATTGTATTTCAAGTCTTTGTAGACGAACACTTTCCAATATTGTCCTGATCGATTTGGCATTAGTTCGAGATTCCATTCGGAATCAATTTGAGGCATCTTCACTTCTGAATTGCCGTAATAAGGTTCTTGCTGGTCACCACATGCTCCTCCGGCGAGGAGTGCGATACTTAGGATAAGATGAATTGGTTTCATGTTTAATAAGATATTTAAGATTATTTAATTTGTTTCTGCACCTGTAAAGCCAATAATACAAGCCATAAAGGTTGACAAAAAGATGCGTCTCATAATGTTATACTATTAGAGTTTAGGATAAAGACGATTCAGGAATGAAAAACCACTAATTCGGATAATTCTTTCTTTAGATGTATTTGATTTACTATCATTGCTCGAATAATACAATGACCTTTTCACTGAATAATAATACGTGAAAAAAAAGTATTGTGTTTAGTGGTGTATATCTTGTCAATCGTCTTAATACAAATTCAAGTCGTGAATTAGTCTCGGCTTATTGGCTTTAAATTGTTTAATTTTAATTTTATAAGTTTTACTATGAAATTGTACATGAAATCATTAACGCTACTCCTATTTTTAGGAACAGTTGCGTCCTGTAATGACAGTTTCCTCGATCAAACCCAAACTTCGGATTTAAATCGTGAGACCGTTTTTGCAGATAGTACGTATACCGCCAACTTCCTGACCGGAATTTATACCGACATCGGGTTTGATATCAACTACAACCGATGGACATACCTTTTGGCTAATGGTGGTGGGCTGCAAAGCGCTTGTGACGAAGCTGAATTTTATCCTTCGTCAACCATCTGGACAAACATGATGTTTGCTACCGGTACGGTTAATCCGGTTACGGTGAGTGATGATGCATGGTCGAAATGCTACACTAACATTCGCCGGTGTAACGTATTCCTTGCCAACATCGACCGATCACCGATGGTACAAAGCCGGAAAGCTCAATACATATCCGAAGCACTTTTCTTGCGTGCCTGGTACTACTTCATTTTGATGAAACACTACGGTGGTGTACCTATTATCGGTAATAACGTGTATGATGCCACTTCAACAATGAAAACCTCGCGCAACACATGGGCGGAATGTGTAGAGTATGTATCCCATCAATGTGACTCTATCGTCCAACTCAATGTACTTCCCGTGCGACGAACAGGTCAAGAAAACGGTCGCGCCTCATCGGCAGCGGCATTGGGGCTTAAAGCCCGTGTCTGCCTCTATGCAGCTAGTCCATTATTTAATGGAAGTGATTTCGCTCCTACTGATACCAAAGAATTAGTAGGCTATCCCTCTTATGATAAAGAACGTTGGAAAACGGCAATGGATGCTGCCCGCGCAGTAATCAACCTAGGAACCTATAATCTCTTTATTAGAAGTAAAGATTTGAACGGCAAAGCCGAACCAGGTTTCGGATTCTACGTCGTATTCCAAGCCGGTGATACACGAAATGCCAATTTAACCGATGATGATGGTAAAAACAATAACGGAGCCTTTGCCGGCAATATCCTCGACCGTAAGTATCAACGTGAGTCCGGACATGAAGCTGCTTACTATCCACCTAGTGGCAGTCACTCCGGAACACGCCACGGCGGGTATATATACAAAGAATTGGCAGATGCCTTCCCTATGATTGACGGTAAACCCATTGACAACAGCCAATACACATTCGATCCTCTGAATCCCGCTCAAAATCGTGATCCACGTTTCAACAACACCGTGATTTATGATGGTGCTTTGGTCCCTGCCGACGATACTTACAGTGCTACCACAGTTGTTAACACATGGATTGGCGTAGGGCAGACAAGCGATGCCGTATACCAAGGCACTGCCACCGGTTTCTATGTACGCAAGGGATGTGATCGCTTATGTAAAGGTAGTACATGGAACCCAAGCCGTCACAACGATCCACTGATACGTTACGCCGACATTTTACTGATGTATGCTGAAGCAGCCAATGAATATCATGGTCCCGATTTCGAAGAAACACTAGGCGGACAACAACTTGGTTGCTATCCTATATTAAAACTCATTCGCAAGCGTGCCGGCATCGAGCCCGGTGCAGATGGTATGTATGGACTTGAAAAGAATATGACACAAAAACAGATGCGCCAAGCCATTCAGGAAGAACGCCGCCTTGAATTTGCTTTTGAAGGACATCGCTTCTTTGATGTACGCCGCTGGATGATTGCTCCACAAACCGAAAGCAAAACCATGCATGGCATTGAAATCACTCGCGCCACTGACGGAACAAAGACTTGGAAAGAATTTGATGTACGCACGCATGTATGGCGTCCGGCTATGTACTTCTTCCCAATTCCTTACAATGAAACGGTGAAATCGAAAGATTTGTTACAGAATCCCTATTACAACTAATAAAATACCCAAAATATGAAACATAGCATACATTTGGCGGCAATAGCCTTACTGACTACTCTGCTTG
>ENA-OPMI01000345-OPMI01000345.1-human-gut-metagenome-genome-assembly--contig:-NODE-345-length-18477-cov-4.778471_pt1 | contig 18477 bp, 14 predicted proteins | sample MGYA00241523_ERZ501743 | MGnify/ENA primary metagenome ERZ501743 (study PRJEB25962, sample SAMEA2042650) | human gut metagenome | biome: human gut; feature: human-associated habitat; material: faeces... | reverse complement strand
GCGCTGTTATTGAAGCAGCAAAAGCAAAAGTTCAAGCTATTTGTAAGAAATTCCCATTATATGAAGCTTAAAATATCGGTTTGTCAGTTGGACAATTAAGTATATAAAAACATCAAATTTTAGTGTCGGTAATAATTACAAGGAGGGAATGTATATGGATTTATTAAAAACACCATTATATGAAGAACATCTTAAATGTCATGGTAAAATGGTGGAATTTGCAGGGTATAGTTTGCCTGTCCAATATGCTACAGGAGTAATTAAAGAACATTTAGCAGTGCGTACAGCTTGTGGCTTATTTGATGTATCACATATGGGCGAAATAATTTGTGAAGGTGAAGATGCTCTAGCAAATATAAATATGTTATTATCCAATGATTATACAGATTTAGATATTAATCATGCTCGCTATAGCCCAATGTGCAACGAACAAGGTGGCGTAGTTGATGATTTGATCGTATATAAACAGCATGAACATAAGTATTTTATTGTAGTTAATGCTGCTAATAAAGATAAAGATTTTGCATGGATGAAAGCACATGCTTTTGATGATGTAAAATTTAGTGATGTTTCAGCAGATTATGCTCAGTTAGCATTACAAGGTCCAAAAAGTGAACATATTTTAGCTCAAGTTACTGATGAAAAAAATATTCCACAAAAATATTACACTTGTATTTTTGACGCTAAGATTGATGATATTGATTGCATTATTTCTCGCACAGGATATACAGGCGAAGATGGTTTTGAAATCTATGTAGCTAGTAAATATGCTCCAGCTATTTGGAATTTATTATTAGAAAATGGCAAAGAAGATGGCTTAATTCCTTGTGGTTTAGGTGCAAGAGATACTTTGCGCTTAGAAGCTGCAATGCCACTTTATGGTCATGAAATGAATGATGAAATTTCTCCAAAAGAAGCAGGCTTAGGCATTTTTGTAAAAATGGATAAACCAGATTTTATCGGTAAGAGTGCATTAGAACAAAAAGGTGCACCAACTAGACGTCGTGTAGGCTTGAAAGTTACAGGAAAAGGAATTATTAGAGAAGCACAAGATGTTTATATTGATGGAGAAAAAATCGGTGTTACTACATCAGGTACACATTGTCCATATTTAAAACAGGCAGTGGCTTTAGCTATTGTAGATGTAGCACATAAAGATGTAGGTACAAAAGTACAAGTTGATGTACGTGGTCGTATGGTTGAAGCGGAAATCGTTAAATTACCATTTTATAAAAGAAGTAAATAAAGAGAAAATAAATTTATAAATTTTTAGGAGGAATAAATTATGAACTTTCCAGAAGAATTATTATATGTAAAATCTCATGAATGGGTACAAAAACAAGAAGATGGAACTTATTTAATCGGTATTACAGATTATGCTCAAGATGCACTCGGTGATTTAGTTTTTGTTAATTTACCAGAAGAAGGCGATGAAGTAGTTAAAGGTGAAACTTTTGCTGATGTAGAGTCTGTAAAAGCTGTATCTGATGTATTTTCTCCTGTTAGTGCTACTATTGAAGCAGTTAATGAAGAATTAGCTGATGACCCAGCACTTATTAATAGTGATCCTTATGGTGCATGGTTTATTAAAGTTAGCAATTTAACTGACCATGAAGATTTATTAAGTGCCAAAGAATATGAAGAATATGTACAAACTCTCGATTAAATAATTATTGAGGTGATTTTATGGGAACATATGTAGTCAATAGTAAAAAAGAACAGCAGGAATTATTAACTAGATGTGGTCTTAATTCTTTCGTGGATTTATATAAAGATATTCCCGAAGAAGTGTTATTAAAAGATGGTTTAAATTTACCAAATGGATTGGCTGAACTTGAAGTTAAAAGAAAATTTGAAGATTTAGCTGATAAAAATAAAGTTTATAAACATATATTCCGTGGAGCTGGTGCGTATAATCATTACATTCCATCAGTGGTAAAAGCTATTGCAAGTAAAGAAGAATTTGTAACAGCATATACACCATATCAGGCAGAAATAAGTCAGGGAATATTACAAGCTATATTTGAATTTCAGACTATGATTTGCGAATTAACTGGTATGCAAATCGCAAATGCTTCTGTTTATGATGGAGCAACGGCAGCAGCAGAAGCAACAGCTATGTGTTATGAACGCAAAAAAGCTAATACTGTTTATGTATCAGCAACTACTAATCCACAAGTGATAGAAGTTATTAAAACGTATAGTTTTGGTCATGATATAAAAGTTAAATTAGTGCCAGAAAAAAATGGCGTTACTGATATCGAAGCACTAAAAACAATGATAGATAATGAAGCTAGTTGTTTTTATGTACAACAGCCAAATTATCTTGGTAATATTGAAGACCTTGTAGCACTTGGTGAAGTAGTGCATAAGGTAAAGGCAAAATATATTGTAGGCGCTAATCCGATAGCTTTGGCAGTATTACAAACTCCAGCACAAGCAGGTGCTGATATTGTAGTAGGAGAAGCTCAGCCACTTGGTTTACCACTTGGTTTTGGCGGTCCATATTTAGGATTTATGGCGACTACTGATAAAATGATGCGTAAATTGCCAGGCAGATTAGTTGGTCAAACTGTTGATGTTGATGGAAAAAGAGCTTTCGTACTTACATTGCAGGCAAGAGAACAACATATTCGCAGAGAAAAAGCTAGCTCTAATATCTGTTCTAATCAGCAGTGGTGTGCATTAGTAGCTTCAATTTATCTTGCAACTATGGGTGCTAAAGGTTTAGTTGAAGTTGCAGAACAGTCAGTAGCTAAAGCCCATTATTTAGCAGAAGAATTGTCAAAAGCAGGTCTGACTTTAAAATATCAGCAACCATATTTCCATGAATTTGTTACTGTTTCTGCCAAAAATACACAAGATATTATGGATAAATTAGCTCAAAATAATATTTTAGGTGGATTGCCACTAAATGAACGAGAAATATTATGGTGTGCTACAGAAATGAATACTAAAGAAGAAATTGATAAATTAGTTGAATTAGTAAAGGCGGTGTAGATATGAATTTAATTTTTGAACAAAGTACACAAAATCATCAATGTAGTATTTTACCGCCTTGTGATGTTCCCAAAGTAGAATTACCTACAAAACGTCAAGAGGCTTTGAATTTACCAGAGCTATCTGAAAATGAAATCAGTCGTCACTATACGCAATTAGCAGAAAATGTGCATGGAGTAAATAATGGTTTTTATCCTTTAGGTTCTTGCACTATGAAATACAATCCTAAAATTGATGAAGAAATAGCAAGTTTCAAAGGTTTTACTAATATTCATCCATTGCAAGATACAAAAACTGTACAAGGTGCATTAGAAGCAATTTCTTTGGCTAATGATTATTTATGTGAAATAACTGGTATGGATAAAATGACTTTCCAACCAGCAGCTGGCGCGCATGGTGAATTTTCCGGATTATTATTAATCAAAGCGTATCATAAGAGCAGAAATGATGAAAAACGTCATAAAATAATTGTTCCAGATTCTGCACATGGCACAAATCCAGCAAGTGCTTCTATGGTAAATTATGATGTTATTTCTGTTCCATCATCTAGTGATGGTTGTGTTGATATAGAAGCATTAAAAGCTGTATTGGCTAAAGAAGGCGAAAATATCGCAGGTTTGATGTTAACTAATCCAAATACAGTTGGTATTTTTGATAAAAATATCTTAGAAATTACCAAATTGATACATGATGTAGGCGGATTATGTTATTATGATGGGGCAAATTTAAATGCTGTAATGGGTTGGGCTCGTCCAGGTGATATGGGCTTTGATGTAGTACATCTTAATTTGCATAAAACATTTGCAACTCCACATGGTGGCGGTGGCCCAGGAAGTGGCCCTATTGGTTGTAAAGCATTTTTACAAGAATTTTTACCAGGATATCAAGTAGTGCAAAAAGATGACTATTTTGATTTAATACGCTATGAAAAATCATATGGTATGGTAAAAGAATTTTATGGTCATTTCCTCGTAGTATTGAAAGCATTAGCTTATATTATGACTTTAGGCAAAGAAGGCATCAGTGAAGCTTCGGCAAATGCTGTACTCAATGCTAATTATATGAAACAAGAACTTTCAGATACTTTTAATATGGCTTATGATGGCATTTGTATGCACGAATTTGTAATGAGCTTAGAACAATTGAAACATGATTATAATGTATCTGCTTTAGATGTAGCAAAAGCTATGTTAGATTATGGCATTCATCCACCAACAATGTATTTCCCATTAATTGTGCATGAAGCATTGATGGTAGAACCTACAGAAACAGAAGGCAAGGCACAGATGGACGAAGCTATTAAAATTTATAAAGAAATTTATAAAACTGCGATAGAAAATCCAGATATTATGCATGAAATGCCACTTAATACTGTAGTGCGCCGTTTAGATGAAGTTTTAGCTGCAAGAAAACCAATATTACGTTATCAGGCAGAGTGATTAATTATGATAAATAGTATAAAAATTGTAAGAGGTGATGGCTTTAATCCCTATTATAATTTAGCTAAAGAAGAATATTTGACTACTACTGTAAATAAAGGTGAATTGATAATTTATCTATGGCAAAATAAACACACTATTGTGATTGGCAGAAATCAAAATGCCTGGCAAGAATGTCATGTAGAAAAGTTTATCCAAGATGGTGGAAAAATAGCTCGCCGTTTATCTGGTGGCGGTGCTGTCTATCATGATTTGGGAAATTTGAATTTCACTTTTTGTGTGAGAAAAGAAGATTATGATATAGATAGACAATTATCCGTAATTTTGACGGCTGTACAAGCTTTAGGAATTAAAGCAGAAAAAACAGGTCGCAATGATATAACTATTGAGCAAAAGAAGTTTTCTGGAAATGCTTTTTATAAACAAGGAGATTTTTGTTATCATCATGGGACTTTATTACTATTGGTAGATAGTGAACAAATGCTGAAATTCTTGAATGTAGATAAAGCTAAATTACAATCAAAAGGCGTGGATTCTGTAAAATCACGTGTAACAAATTTAAAAGAATATAATGCTGATATTACAGTAGAGTCAATGTGTAAGCAGATAAAAATATCCGCAGAGAAAATTTATAATTGTTCAGCTGTGGATTATGTGATTAATTCTGTTGATAAATTAAAGATAAATGAATTAATGCAAAAATTTAGCGACTGGGATTGGATTTTTGGACGGAAAATACAATTTACAAATCATTTGCAAAGACGTTTCTCATGGGGAAATGTGGAATTTTATATTTATGTAGATAAAGGTAGAGTCAAGGATATAGAAATATATTCTGACGCTATGGAGCAAAATTTTATTTTATCATTAAAAGAAGCATTAAAAGATTGTTTGTATATAAAAAGAAATATAATTGAGCGGATAGAAAATTTAACTGAAGATAAAATTATGAGTAAAGATTTAATAACTTTAATTCAAGATGATTTGTAAATTATAAAGGTGTGGTGATTTATGGGAAATTTTGATTTAGCAATAATTGGGGCAGGTCCAGCAGGATATGAAGCAGCAGTTTTTGCTGCTAAACAAGGATTGAAAACAGCTTTAATTGAAAAATCAGAGCTTGGTGGAACTTGTTTAAATAATGGTTGTATACCCACAAAAACATTATTGCATACAGCTGATTTATATCGTGAGATGACTAATCAAGCGGACATAATAGGATTAGATTATCAAGCATTATCCTTTGATATGAAAAAAATGCAATTGCATAAGCAAGATGTGATACAAAAACTTCGTGAAGGCATAGCTAAATTGATGAAAATGCATAAAGTAACGATAATCAAAGGCTGTGCTAAGATTGTTGGCGAACATGAGATAGCAATTCAAAGTGATGAAAAAGTAGAAAATATTAAAGCTAAAAATATTTTAATCGCCACAGGTTCAGTGCCAGCTATGCCCCCAATAAAAGGTGCTGAATTGACTATAAATAGTGATGAATTATTAAATGATGAAAATGTATATGAGCAAATAGCTATTATTGGCGGTGGCGTTATTGGTATTGAATTTGCTTTTTTATATGCTTCCTTAGGAAAAAGAGTCATTATTTTAGAAGCATTAGATAGAATTTTAGCTAATATGGATAAAGAATTTGCACAAAGTTTAAAAATGTTATTGAGTAAACGCAATGTGGAAATTCAAACAAAAGCATTAGTCCAAGAAATAAGCTATAACGAAGGAACAAAGAAATATAATTGTAAGTATCTACAAAAAGATGCAGAATATGTCATATCAGCAGATAAAGTATTGATGGCTGTAGGTAGAAGAGCATATACTCAAAATCTTTTTGCTGATGATTTATCAATAGAAACTGATAGAGGTAAGATAAGAGTAAATGAAAATTACCAAACAAATATAGAAAATATCTATGCTAGTGGAGATGTTATTGGTGGTATACAATTAGCTCATGTTGCTACAGCAGAAGCAATAAATGCAGTTTGTCATATGTTAGGCAGAGCGCCAATTTATAATATGAAATTAATACCTAGTTGTATTTATACTAATCCAGAAATCGCCTCTGTAGGTATGACTCTTGATGAAGCAAAAGCTCAAGGAATTAATGTAAAAACCATAAAATATCCTATGGGTGCTAATGGTAAAACTGTATTATCTTTACAAGAGAGAGGATTCATAAAAATAATAGTGAATAAAGAAACTGATTGTATTTTGGGAGCACAAATGATGTGTGCTCATGCTACAGATATGATTAGTCAATTTACACAAGCTATTCAACAAGAATTAACGCTAGCAGACCTACAGAAAATAATATTCCCACACCCAACATTTAATGAAGCTATTGGTAAAGCTGTAGAATAAGAAAAAAGCTGATGTAATTTAATTTACATCAGCTTTTTTCTTTATAAATTATCTAAGAAATTTTTTATGCGAGCAAGAGCACCGCTTATATTATCTACAGAAGTAGCATAAGAAGCTCTAATAAATCCTTTACCACATTCACCAAAAGCAGTGCCAGGAACTACTGCTACATGTTGACGGAGAAGTAATTGTTCAGCGAATTCTTCAGAAGAAAGACCAGTGCTAGAAATATCAGGGAAAATATAAAATGCTCCTTTAGGTTCAAAGCATTTTAATCCCATGCTAGTAAAGCCTTCATAGATTAAACGACGACGGCGGTCATATTCAGCTACCATTTTTTTCATATGTTTTTGACCATTGCGAATTGCTTCAAGTCCAGCTATTTGAGCTGTTATTGGTGCGCAAATCATAGTGTATTGATGAATTTTATTCATAGCATCAATTACAGGTTTTGGTGCTAAGGCATAACCAAGGCGCCAGCCTGTCATAGCATATGCTTTAGAAAAACCGTTTAAAATGATACTGCGTTCTTTCATATCAGGTAGAGCAGAAAAACAAATATGTTTACGTTCGCCATAAGTCAAATCGCCATAAATTTCATCAGATATAACAATTAAATTATGTTTTTGGGCAAAATTAGCAATAGCGAGTAATTCATCATATTCTAAAATTGTTCCTGTTGGATTGTTAGGATAGCCGATTAATAATGCTTTTGTCTTTGGCGTAATATGTTTTTCTAAATCTTCAGGTGTTACTTTAAATTCATTTTCTGATTTAGTAGGTACAGCAATAGCTTTGGCACCAACTAAAGTAGCACAAGCTGCATAAGATACATAGCATGGCTCTGGAATTAAAATTTCATCATTAGGATTTAAAATAGCACGCATAGCAAGGTCAACAGCTTCACTAACACCAACTGTGATGAGTACTTCATCATTAGGATTGTATTTTACTTGAAAATCTCTTTCGTACATATGTGTGATGGCATGACGTAATTCATAAAGACCTTTATTGCTAGTATATGCTGTATATCCGCGTTCTAAACCATAGATACAGCTTTCGCGAATAGTCCAAGGTGTTACAAAATCAGGTTCACCAATACCAAGACTGATGACATCTTCCATAGTGGAAGCAATATCAAAAAAACGGCGAATACCGGATTGTTTTGTATGTTGTACAGTAGTTGCTAAATTTTTATTCCAATCAATCATGGTGATACCACCAATCTATGGTCAGTTTCTTTATCATCAATGATAATACCATCTTTTTTATAAGGTTTGAGCATAAAATGACTACGTGTAGAGGTAACGCCTTCAATTGTAGAAAGACGACGAGCAACAAAGTCAGCTACATTTTTTAAAGATTTACCTTCAATTATAACTAATAAATCAAAGCTACCGGACATTAGATAAACCGTTTTTACTTCGTCAAAACGATAAATTCTTTCAGCGATAGCATCAAAACCAAATTCACGCTGTGGAGTAACATTGACTTCAATCATAGCAGAAACGCTATCATCTCCGTATTTTTCCCAATCAATCATAGTGTTGTAGCCAAGAATAATTTTTTCTTTTTCTAGCTTTTTCATTTGTTCTTCTATTTCATATTCAGAACGACCAAGCATAGTAGCAAGTTCTTTGATTGAACGACGTCCATCATGTTCTAGTAATTCTAATAATTCACGCATAAAATCACTTCCTTAGTAAGTTTTAAGTTTAATGAATAGTAATTTAGTAATCTTTATTTTAGCGAAAAAACAAAGACCCTCGTCCAATAAAGGACGAGGGTCTTCTCCCGTGGTACCACCTTAGTTAGCAAATAGCTCACTTAATGCCGATATCGCTGGCATAGCGCCTAGTTTTGCTAGGTGCTCACGGGTAGCTTTCTGATTTATAAACTTAACAGCTTGCACCGACCGCTGTCTCTCTGGAAGTTATTTAAATCGTACTTTTCCGCTCATTGCATTACAATATATATTGTAACTATGTTATCACAATATTGTGTAATAAATCAAGATACTTTTGATGATAGCTATTGAAAAAATAAAATATGTCGCAGAAAATATATGGCTGCGACATACTTTGAGATATTTGTCTTTATAAATCATTAAATGAAAAGATGCAAGATAAGATAAACAATACCGCTTAAAATTGCTGAACAAGGAATGGTCATAATCCATGCTGTAAGCATTTGACGAGCAACATCCCAGTGTACTGCTTTGACGCGTTGTGCTGCACCTACACCCATGATGGAACCAGAAACTACATGAGTTGTGGAAACTGGAAGGTGTAAAAGAGTAGCGCCGAAAATAACGATGGCAGAGTTTAAATCAGCAGAAAAACCATGGACAGGTTGCATGCGGAAGATTTTACCGCCTACAGTTCTGATAATTTTCCAACCACCAAAAGAAGTACCAAGAGCCATTGCAAAGGCACAGAGAAGTTTTACATAAGTTGGAACATCGAATGTACCAATATATCCACCACTTAAAAGGGCAAGAGTGATGATACCCATGGATTTTTGCGCATCATTAGAGCCATGGGCAAATGCCATTAGTGCAGCAGATACTACTTGAAGTCTATTACAATTATCGTTAACAGTTGCAGGTTTTAAGGAATGACAAATTGCAAATATTATATGTAATGTAATCCATCCAACAGCAAGAGCCACGATTGGAGAAAGAACAAGAGATAAGAAAATGTTTAAAATACCATAACCATTTAAACCCATGAAGCCGACAGAGAAAATAACAGCTCCCATGATGCCGCCGACAAGTGCATGAGAAGAACTGCTTGGCATACCAAACCACCAAGTGATTAAGTTCCAAATAATAGCACCAGCGAGCGCAGCGATGATGATTACTTCATTTACCATTGAGGCTGATTGAACAATATCTCCACCGATTGTTTTAGCTACGCCTGTACTAATCATTGCACCGGCAAAGTTTAAAACTGCTGACATGATAATAGCTACAGCAGGCGGAACAGCACGTGTAGATACACATGTTGCAATGGCATTAGCAGTATCGTGGAAACCGTTTACAAAATCGAAGATAAGAGCTAATGCGATAACGATAAATATTAACACAGACGCTTGCTCAAGCATATTTCATAACAACTCCTTTTAATGTGTCAGAAATATGTTTAGTTTGGTCAAGTGTATCTTCTAAACATTGAAGAATGTCTTTCCATTTTATGAGGCTGATAGCGTCTTTTTCAGTTTTGAATAAAGCTGTCATTTCTTTGCGATATACAGTATCGCCTTCAATTTCATATCTCAAAATACGATTAGTAGCTTCGAGAATAGCGATTTGGTTAGCACGAATATTTTTTAAAAGTGAAGTTGCTTTAACGAGTTCTTCTGTAGCTTGAATTAAAAGATTAGTTAATTTAATAGGACCATCTGTTTTTGGTTGGCCAACTTCATACATGATTACGCGTTCTAAGCAACCATGAATATTATCTACACCATCATCTAAGCCGTAAGAAAGAGAAAAGATATCTTCGCGGTCAATTGGAGTTATAAAAATTTGATTTAATCTTTGAACAGTATCAGCTGTAACTTTATCTGCTTGATGTTCAATTTCTCTGATTTCATCCATTTTAGTATGAGCTATGCTGTAATCATTCATAACATCGTGCATAACTTTTGCACCTTCATGAAAGTATTTAGCTTGTTCATTAAGCATATCAAAAAATTCGTAGTGTTTGTTTCCAATGTCAAACATGATATATCCTCCAATAAATAATTTAGCTTACGGTTAAACAGTATAAAACGCAATTGAGAAGAACGTATTAGATATAAGTAAAATCTATGTAAAATAGTAATTAAATAAATAAACATATGGTATATTTGAATTTTGTTTAAAGATATGGCGTATTTAGTGCCTGAAATAGATTAAATAATGGACATTACAATTATTCTAAGGTAAAATATAGGTGAGTTTTTTTCTTAATTTACAGGAGGAATAAAATTGGTTAAAAGATTATACGTTGAAAAGCGCCAAGGTTTTGATGTTCAAGCACAGAAACTTTATGCTGATTTGAAAGAACTTTTTAAATTAGATGGAGTAGAAAAAGTGCGAGTTATTCGTCGTTATGATATCGAAGGATTGACTGACGAAGAATACGAACAGACAAAACCAGTTGTATTTTATGAACCACCAGTAGATGTAATTTATGAAGAAGAATTACCAGAAATAGCGAATGCTCGTGTATTTGCAGTAGAAGCTCTTCCAGGTCAATTTGACCAGACTGCTGATTCAGCTGCACAGTGTGTACAGCTCGTTACACAGAAAGAACGTCCAGTTATCCGCAGTGCAAAAGTAATTGCTTTAATTGGTAATATTGATGATGAAATTTTTGCTAAAATAAAAAATTACTGCATTAATGCTGTAGAATCTAGAGAAGCTTCTTTTGAAAAACCTGAAACACTTGCAATGGTTATGGAAGAACCAGCTGATGTAAAAATACTTACAGGCTTTATTTCTATGAATGATAGCCAACTTATTGCTTTAAGAAATGAAATGGGTTTAGCAATGAGTGAAGAAGATTTGAAATTCTGTCAGGAATATTTTGCTAAAGAAGAAAAACGTGATCCTAGTATTACTGAAATTCGCGTTATTGATACTTATTGGTCTGACCATTGTCGTCATACTACATTTACAACAGCTATCGACAATGTTGATATTGAAGAAGGTAAATATAAAGAAACAATAAAAAATGCTTATCAGTTATATTTAAATGACCGTGAAGCATTAGGTAGAACTCATAAAGATGTTACTTTAATGGACATCGCTGTAATGGGTATGCGTAAACTTCGTGAAGAAGGCAAATTACAAGACCTAGATGTATCTGAAGAAATCAATGCTTGTAGTATTGTCGTAAAAGCCAATATTGATGGAAAACAAGAAGATTGGCTTGTAATGTTTAAAAACGAAACTCACAATCATCCTACTGAAATTGAACCATTTGGTGGTGCGGCAACTTGTCTTGGCGGTGCTATCCGTGACCCACTTTCTGGTCGTTCTTATGTATATCAAGCTATGCGTGTAACAGGTAGTGCTGATCCTCGTCGTAGTCTTGAAGAAACAATTAAAGGTAAATTGCCACAGCGTAAAATTACTCGTGGTGCAGCACATGGTTATAGTTCTTATGGTAACCAAATTGGTTTGGCTACTGGACAAGTTTATGAAATTTATCATGAAGGTTATGCAGCAAAACGTCTTGAAATCGGTGCTGTAGTAGCTGCTGCTCCAAAAGAAAATGTACTTCGTTTTGAACCACAACCAGGTGATGTAGTTATTTTAGTCGGTGGACGTACTGGTCGTGACGGTATCGGCGGTGCAACAGGTTCTTCTAAAGAACATACTTTAGAATCTTTGACTCAGTGCGGTGCAGAAGTACAAAAAGGTAATCCTCCAACTGAACGTAAATTACAAAGATTATTTAGAAATCCAGAAGTTAGTCGCTTAATCAAACGTTGTAATGACTTTGGTGCAGGCGGTGTAGCTGTAGCTATTGGTGAATTAACTGATGGTCTTGTAATTGAACTTGATAAAGTTAAGAAAAAATATGATGGTCTTGATGGAACAGAACTTGCTATTTCTGAATCTCAGGAACGTATGGCAGTTGTTGTAGATGCTAAAGATGCAGATAAATTCATAGCTGAATCTGCAAAAGAAAATCTTGAAGCAACACTTGTGGCAACTGTAACTAAAGAACCTCGTCTTGTTATGAATTGGCGTGGTAATGATATCGTTAGCATTAAACGTTCTTTCCTTCAGACAAACGGTGTAAAACAGCATACTGATGCTGTAGTAAAAATGCCAGAAGGCGAAACATATTTTGAACAAGCAAAACAAGTAGAAGGCTCAGTAAAAGATGCTTGGCTTAATACTTTAAAAGATTTAAATGTATGCAGTCAGAAAGGTTTAAGTGAACAATTCGACTCTACAATCGGTGCTAATACTGTGCTTATGCCATTTGGTGGTAAACGTCAAATGACACCTGCAGAAGGTATGGTAGCTACATTACCATTATTAGAAGGTTCTACAAATACAGCTACTGCTATGACATTTGGTTTCAATCCATATCTCATGAGCTGGAGCCCATTCCATGGTGCAGTATATTCTATCGTAGAAGCTATTACAAAAATCGTAGCTATCGGCGGTGATTATGCAAAAGTTCGCTTAACTCTCCAAGAATATTTTGAAAGCCTTGGTAAAGATAGCGAAAAATGGGGTAAACCATTTGCTGCACTTTTAGGTGCATTATGGGCACAGCATAAATTCGGTACAGCTGCTATTGGCGGTAAAGACTCCATGTCTGGTACATTCATGGATATGACAGTACCACCTTCTTTAATCGCTTTTGCTCTTGATATGGTAGAAGCAGACAAAGTTGTATCTCCTGAATTTAAACAAGCAGGACATAAAGTTATCGTAGTTAAAGCAACTCGTGATGAATTCGAAATGCCAGTTATTGATACATTGACTGCTAACTTCAATAAAGTTTATGAATTAATTCATGCAGGTAAAGTTGCAAGTGCAAAAACTGTAGGCGTTGGTGGTATTGCTAGTGCAATCAGCAAAATGACACTTGGCGAACAACTCGGTTTTGCTTTTGCTGATGGCTTTGATACAAAAGAATTATTCGCTTGCGATTATGGTACAATCATTCTTGAATTAAATGAAGATGTAGATTTAAATGAATTTGCAGGTGCATATGAACTTGGTAGTGTAATTGCAGACAAAGCAATTATCTGTGGCGATGTAAAAATTTCTCTTGATGAAATTGAAACAGCATATACTCAGCCACTTGAACAGATTTTCCCAACTCATGTACGTAAATCTACTGGTGAAACAAAACAAAGTGAACTTTATACAGCTACTAGCATTGCTAAAGCTCCAACTTCTTTTGCTAAACCAAGAATTTTCATTCCAGTATTCCCAGGTACAAACTGTGAATATGATACTGCTAAAGCATTTAATCGTGCAGGTGGTCAAGCTGAAACTCTCGTTATTAAAAACTTGACTCCTTCCATGGTTGAAGAATCCGTTGAAGCTATTGTAAAAGGCATTGAAAAATCTCAGATTATCATGCTTCCAGGCGGTTTCAGTGGTGGGGACGAACCAGATGGTTCTGGTAAATTCATTGCTGCTATGTTTAGAAATCCACGCATTACAGAAGCTGTTCGCAATTTACTCAAAAACCGTGATGGTTTAATGCTTGGTATCTGCAATGGTTTCCAAGCTCTCATCAAATTAGGTCTTGTACCATTTGGTGATATTCAAGAATTAACACCAGAAAATCCAACACTCACATATAATGAAATTGGTCGCCACGTATCTTGCATGGTAGAAACAAAAGTTGTATCTAATCTCTCTCCATGGTTTAATAACGTAAAAGTAGGAGATATTCATACTATTGCTGTTTCTCATGGTGAAGGTCGCTTCTGTGCAAGTCCAGAAGTTTTAGCTCAATTAAAAGCTAATGGTCAGATTGCAACTCAATATGTAAATGCAAATGGCGATACTTCTATGGATATTGAAGTAAATCCAAATGGTTCTGTATGGGCTATCGAAGGTATCACAAGTCCAGATGGACGTATCTTAGGTAAAATGGGACACTCTGAACGTATTGGTAAATATGTAGCGAAAAATGTTCCAGGTGCAAAAGACCAAAAATTATTTGAAGCTGGCGTAGCTTACTTTAAATAAAAAATAATAGATATAAAAATAGACAGGGTATATATTACCTTGTCTATTTTTTTAGGAGATGAAAAGATGAGAAAAATATTATTTATTTTTACTATATGTTTAGTATATAGTTTTTCAAATATATGTTTAGCACATTGGTTGCCTAAATCTGAATTATTTGTTGGTGGGGTAGGTCCAGGTTGTACATTAGAATATGTTGCTAGTGTTTATGGTCAACCTAAAGAAAAGAGATGGTTTAATTCTGATGGTGTAAGGGGTGTTACATATATATATTCTCCATTGATTGGGATGATGAAAAACGACATTATTTTCAACCAGTAATGTGTTTTTTTGTTGATAAAAATAATATTATTACAGAAATTTATGTAGGAACTGATTGGTAATTATTTTATACTATTTATATAATTAGTTATAAAATAAATATAGAAATAAAAAACCTCGAGTGTAGTTAAAAACTTCTCGAGGTTTTTATATTTTAATTTTAAATTTTAGAGAATACTAGTATTTGGAATTTCGCTATCGTCTAATTTTCCTTTTAAATCATTATCTGTCATAGCACAAACAGCAGAGTCTGACCAAACATTTTCAGCTGTTTCAATCATATCGATGATGGTATAAATTGGCAAGATGATACCAAGTAAACCGATTGGAGCACCGATAGAGGACATAAGAGATAAAGTCAAGAAATAGCAACCCATAGGAACGCCTGCATTACCAACAGCGGCAATAACGGATATAAATAACCATGTAATCATAGTAGTCATGGATAATTCAAAACCAGCATTTTGCATTACGAATAAAGAGGTTACTAAGATAAATGCGGCACAACCATTCATATTGATAGTTGTACAAATTGGTAAGACGAAACGAGAAACTTTTGGATTGGCTTTTAAATTTTGTTCTGCACAAGCAAGTGTTACAGGCAAAGTTCCAGCAGAGCTTTTTGTAAATAATGCTACAGCAAGAGCAGGAGCCATTTTACGGAAAACTTTAACTGGATTTAATCCACGAAGAAGCATGATTAAAGGTAAAATGATAAAGAATTGAATAGCATTACCACCGATTACTACAGCAGTATATTTTCCTAAAGCGCCAACGATAACACCAGCTTCAATTTGAGCTGATAATTGCCCTGCAAAAGCGATGATACCAAGTGGTAAAACATAAAGTAATGCACGAATAAGTGTGAAGGATAATTCTTGTAAACCGTTGATTACTTTTAATAATTGTTCACGATTATCTGTTTTTGGCATGAAGGCTAAAGCTAGACCAACAGCCGCAGAAATCAACATAACAGATAAAACATTACCAGTTAAAAATGGCTGTAGAACATTATTTGGAATTACAGATAAGAAGTGGTCATAATAAGAAAGTGCGCCTAATTTTTGCATAGGTACAGCTTCTTGACCGGCATTGATAATATCCATAGGAAGATTTCCTGGAGAAATCCATAAATAAAGACAAAGACTCGTTGCTGCTGCACAGATTGTGGTGAATAAAGTATAAAATAGTGCATGAGAAAAGATACGACTTGTATCTTTATTATTACCGAGTGCAGCTAAAGTAGTGATAACTGCTAGAGCGATTGTAGGAACTGCAATGAATTGGAATAAACGTGTAAATACAGTAGCTACAAAATTGAAAAATTCATTTAAAGGTTGGATACCGAGCCAGCCTAAAATGCCACCTAGAATGAGTGCACCAAACCATAATAAGAACTGACGTCCTTGAGAAGATTTAGCTTTGCTTTCGCGGATAGCACTTTGAGCGGTTTCTTTAACATCGACTTGTTTTTTATTATCAGCCATATGTAATCCCTCTTCTCTCTTTAATATTGTATATACATATATAATCTTTTTCATACAATATATGTATGAAAAAGATTATACGATTTTGATGTAAACATGTCAATCGTTTTAAAGCGTATAAAAAATAAAAAGGTAATGTGATTTTATTTTTTACTATTTACATTATCAAAAATAAATAAGGACTTGTCAACATAAAAAGTAATTCATTTTGTCATCTAGTTTAGAAAAAATAGATTATTTTATAGTATTTATAAATATTTTAGTTAAAATAAAAAGTTTAATCAAAATGGATTATTGTCTAATATCACGTTATTACTACCTTTTTGATAACCTATTAAATCTACAGTGATAAATTTAAAACCTAGTTTTTGAAACTCTTTATGAATTAAATCTCTAAGAGGATTGGTAAATAATTTAGGGACTTCATTTGTTTCTACTTCTATACGGGCTAAATCACCGTGATGGCGTACGCGAATTTGACCTTGTAAAAATTTATGAAGTATATCTTCTGCTTTAGCAACTTGATTTAATCTTTCAGGAGTAATTTCAAGACCGTAAATTAAACGAGAGGCAAGACAAGCAGAGCTAGGTTTATTCCAAACAGGTAAATTCCAGTCTTTTGCCATTTGGCGGATTTCATCTTTAGTAATGTGCAATTCTAAAAATGGTGATTTTGTTAATTTAAATTCTTTTAAAGCGAGCATACCAGGACGATAATCACCTTTGTCATCTTCATTAGAGCCTTCTAAGAGATATTTATAATTATTTTTCTGACAAAAATCTTCTAAAAGTTTAAAGCGATTGATATGGCAATGGTAGCAACGCATTTTATCATTGCAGGTGAATTTTTTATCAGCTAAATCATCTACAGTGAATAATTCATGTTTTATGCCAATGAGTTTAGCAACTTTTTTAGCGTCAGATATTTCATTAGTAGTTATTAATTCAGATACAGCAGTGATGGCGATAGCTTTATCGCCTAAAGCAATTTGTGTTGCCTTAGCAAGTACAGAGCTATCTACACCTCCAGAAAAAGCTACAGCTACAGATTGGTAAGATTTTAGTAGTTCGATTAATTGTTGTTGTTTATTCATGTTTTAGTTCCTCGTTTGCTAGAAATAATGCTGTTTGTTGAATTGTTTTTAATGGTACATTGTGTTTTTGGGCTAATTGTTTACAATCTTCATATTCAGCGGATATATTTAAGATTTTATCGCCTTTTTTAGCTATTTTACATTTTACTTGACCATATGGAGTGGTGATGGATTTAAATTCTCTATTTAGACTATAGCGAGTGATTATTTCTTCACGTATGCCAAGCGTTGTCGTTTCACTGAATATAATATCAAGGCAATTTTCTTTATCTTCAGGACGGATTAGAACAGATAAAGTATTAGCTGAGCGGGATTTTTTCATATAAATAGGAGTCAGCCAAACATCTAAAGCATTATGCTCAAAGAGTTTTTGCGAGATATATTCATAATTTTGAGGATTGAAATCATCTATATTACAAGATAGTATAAGTAATTTTTCTATAATATAATCGTTCATTTTTTCACCTGTCATTTGTTGTAAATTTAATTATATATTAAATTAGAATTTTTATTTAGGCAAGAAAGCAGATTTTAGCTTAAATAAAAAGACTTAGCTCTATATAATGAACTAAGTCTTTTCTGGGGGTTTAAATATATGATTTTGATATTAAGATGGAGTTTTTTATAACATGATTGGTGCAAAAACGAAACCTAAAGCTACAGAAACAATGATTGTTAATACACCAGGGAAGAAAAACGGATGATTAAATACATATTTTCCTATGCGACTGGTACCTGTATCGTCCATTTGTACAGCACCTAATAACGTAGGATATGTTGGCAATACAAATAAAGCGGAAACAGCAGCAAATGAAGCTACGATAATTGGTATAGAAGCAGTATTTTCTGGAGTGATGCCTAAAGCGACGATAACAGTTGGGATTAAAGCTTGAGTTGTAGCTGCTTGTGAATATAAAAGCATACTAGCGAAGAATAAAGCTACAGCTAATAAAAATGGATAAGCTACAACGAGGTTAGAAGCTAATAATTTAACCATACTGAACAAGAAGTCTCCTACCTCTAAGGTAGTGAGATGAATTGCT
>ENA-OPMI01000339-OPMI01000339.1-human-gut-metagenome-genome-assembly--contig:-NODE-339-length-18852-cov-1.681758_pt1 | contig 18852 bp, 14 predicted proteins | sample MGYA00241523_ERZ501743 | MGnify/ENA primary metagenome ERZ501743 (study PRJEB25962, sample SAMEA2042650) | human gut metagenome | biome: human gut; feature: human-associated habitat; material: faeces... | reverse complement strand
AATCCTCCTGCAAGCAAGCTTGCATCGGATTTACGACCTTTTGTCCCTGGTATCATCATAATATAGTTATCCCACTCTTGCAAGCGGCTATTAGTATCCCCCTTTTCATTTTCTGAAAATTGTTGTATAATCGTAGGAGTTTAATCGGCTATTTTCTGTTCAAAATGCCGACACACTGCGTAAAGGAGACTATATGAACTACGGACAATATGAGACTGAGCGAAGGCTTAAGTCCCTTTCATCTAAGACCGGAAAGTACACATCCAAACTTGTTTTTAATATTTTCAAGGCATTTTTTATCCTGTTCCTTTTCCTGGCAGTTGCAGGTGCTGCAGTTGGTTTCGGAATGATCAAGGGTATTATTGATAATGCCCCTTCTGTGGATATTATGAACATCCAGCCGGACCGTTTTGCTACTACGGTTTATGATGCAGATGGAAATCTGACGGAAACTCTTGTTACCAGCGGCTCCAACCGTGAGTCAGCCACTTACGAAGAACTTCCTGAAAATCTGGTCAATGCCTTTGTTGCCATTGAAGACTCCCGTTTCTGGACCCATGACGGCATTGATCTTCGTTCCATTGCCAGAGCTGTAAAAGGCGTAGTCAGTGATGATTATTCCGGCGGTGGAAGTACCATTACCCAGCAGCTGATCAAAAATAATATTTTTTCCGGCGGTATGGAGACAAGCTGGGGCGCCCGTATTGAGCGAAAGCTCCAGGAACAGTACCTGGCAGTCCAGCTGGAAAAAAATTCCGGTTTAAACAAAGAAGAAACAAAAAAAACTATTATCACCAACTATCTGAACACCATTAACCTGGGCAGCAATACCCTGGGAGTTAAGGTTGCCGCACGGCGGTATTTTAATAAAGAAGTTTCTGACCTTACTCTTGCAGAGTGTACCGTCCTTGCATCTATCACTTCCAATCCTTCCCGATATAATCCCATTACCAATCCTGAAAACAACAATACAAGACGTCAGATCGTCCTTCAGAACATGGTAGACCAGAATTATATCTCCAAACAGGATATGGAAAATGCTCTTTCTGATGATGTATATGACCGGATCCAGAATGTAAATACCGCTACCAAGGAGACCAACTCCCACTACAGCTATTTTACAGACGAACTGATCGAACAGGTGACAGAAGCCTTAATGAAGAAATTAGGCTACACCGAAAGCCAGGCAAGCAATCTGGTATATTCCGGCGGACTTAAGATCTACACCACCCAGGATCCGAAGATCCAGGCAATCGTAGATGAAGAAGTCAATGATCCAGGCAATTATACAGTCGCTAAATACTCTGTGGAATACCGTCTTTCTGTCAACCATGCAGATGGCACTACCCAGCATTATTCAGAAGAAAATTTACGTGCCTACCGTAAGAACACTTTAGGAGACACTTCTTTCGAAGGACTTTACAACAGCAAAGAAGAAGTCCAGGCAGATATTGACCGGTACAAAGAATGGCTTTTAAAAGACGGGGATGATGTGATCGCAGAACGTCAGAACCTGATCCTGCAGCCTCAGGCATCCTTCTTTATCATGGATCAGCACACAGGTGAGGTAAAAGCCCTTTCCGGCGGCCGCGGCGAGAAAACAGCCAGCCGTACCTTAAACCGTGCTACCAATGTTTACCGCCAGCCAGGTTCTTCTTTTAAAGTACTTACTGCATTTGCTCCTGCTATTGATACCTGCGGAGCCACCCTGGGAACCGTTTACTATGACGCGCCTTATACCATTGGCACTAAAACTTTCCGCAACTGGTGGGGAGAGAGCCGTGGATTTACCGGTTATTCCAACATCCGTGAAGGTATTATCTACTCCATGAACATTGTAGCAGTCCGTACTTTAATGGAAACTGTTACTCCCCAGCTTGGTGTGGAATATGCAGAAAACCTAGGCATTACTTCTCTTACCAAGGATGATCTGGGCGCTGCTCTCTCATTAGGCGGTATTACAAAAGGTGTTTCCAACATGGAACTGACTGCTGCTTATGCAGCTATTGCAAACGGCGGTGTTTACACCACCCCAAGATTTTTCACAAAGATATTAGACCACGATGGCAAGGTGCTGATCGACAATGAACCGGAGACCAAGCAGGTATTAAAGGACTCCACTGCTTTCCTGTTAACAGATGCCATGTCAGAGTCCATGAAAGCAAACAGGAAATTTGCCCGCTCCGGTGTATCCATTAACTCCACCAGTACCCGTGCAGCCCTTACAGGTATGTCTGCAGCAGGTAAAAGTGGTACCACCACCAGCAACAATGACGTATGGTTCGTAGGTTTTACCCCTTATTACACTGCCGGTGTATGGGGCGGCTGTGACAACAACCAGAAGTTAAAGCATGGCGGCGTGGACAACGGCGGAACCTCTTTCCACAAAGATATCTGGCGCAATATCATGAACCGGGTACATGAAGGTCTGGAAGATCCCGGATTTACGGTTCCTGACAGTGTGGAGACTGCTGAGATCTGCCGCAAATCCGGAAAACGTGCTGTATCCGGCGTATGTGACCATGATCCAAGAGGAGATGCTGTCTACACTGAATATTTTGCAAAAGGAACGGCTCCTACTGAAGTCTGCGACAAACATGTGGCAGTAACCGTATGTGCAGAGTCCGGAAAACGTTCCACCGAATACTGCCCGACCAAGACCACCAAGGTATGTATGGTACTTCCGGAAGGTGAAGAGGATCTGGCTACGGATGACTCTGTTTTCTCCATCCCAGGTTACTGTAACATCCACGGCCGCAATTCCACCATTATCTCTCCTACCATTGAAGATAATGATAATTCCGGCGGTGAACCCACGGCTCCTACCAAAGCAACCGTAGTGCCTGTAGGACCAGGCTATCAGCCTACCACTGCGCCGGAATGGGAATATACAGGACCGGGAGCCAAACATTAAGCTTTTAAACTGCAAACATAAAACCGTGATCTGTTGACTGCGCAAAAACAGGGACTGTTGTATTTGATAACACAATAGTCCCTGTTTTTTTGATCTGATCCACTCTTTACTTCATCTTTGGCTTAAATACCAGCGATGCCAGGTATCCAAACACAAGGGCTGCGGTAATACCGCCGGAGGATGCCGTAAGCCCGCCTTTAAAAGCGCCCAGGATACCGTCCTCTCCTACCGCTTTTTTCCCCCCTGCCACAGGATGTTTCCAAAGCCTAAGAGAGGAACGCTGGCGCCTGCTCCGGCCCATTCTTTGAAGGGCTCGTAGATACCGATGGCACCTAAAATCGCACCGGATACTACTAAAAGGACCATAATACGGCCGGGCATCATTTTTGTTTTTTCCATTAAGATCTGCACCAGGGCACAGATCACACCTCCTGCAAGAAATGCTCTTATATAATCCATTTTCACATCCTGCCTTTCATACTTCTATCTATTTTTACATCTTTTGCCTTCGTACAAAAATTTTATTTTCCCATACGTTCCAGTATCACCCCGTGGGCGATCCCCGGTATGGTCTGGCCTTCATTAAAGCTGACAGTAGAAAGCAGGGCTCCTGTAGGGACAAAAAGTACCCGTTTCCAGTCCCCGCAGGCAATCTTTGGCAGGATATAACCGGCAAGTACAGAAGCACTGCAGCCACAGCCGCTTCCTCCTGCGTGGGTATCCTGTTTCTGGTTGTCATAGATTTCTACGCCGCAGTCCATTAAAAATCCTTCCGCTTCCAGACCCTCATTCCGTAAAAGATCTGCCAATGCCTGTTTTCCAATTTTTCCCAGATCCCCGGTAATGATCTTGTCGTACCAGCCACCTTCCAGCTGCTCTTTTGTGATCTCCAGATCTTTTAAATTCTGCATTACCGTATGAAAGGCCGCCGGTGCCATGGCAGCACCCATGTTCATGGAGTCTCTGACTCCGGCGTCTACTACCTGCCCTGTAGTGATCCCTGCGATCTGGGCAATTCCCTTTTCCCCATGTTTCCCTATTACCGCCGCCCCGCAGCCGGTTACAGTCCAGGTTGCTGATTTAGGCCGCTGGTTTCCATAGGCAAGAGGAAAACGGAATTCTTTCTCTGCCGTTGCAAAATGGCTGGATGCCATGGCAAGGACATTTTTTCCATATCCTGCATTTACGGTCATTGCCCCAAGACCCAAAGCTTCTCCCATGGTAGAGCAGGCACCATACAGGCCAAATAATGGCACATGCAGACTTCCGGAACCAAAGGATGTAGCGATCAGCTGCCCTAAAAGATCTCCTGCAAACGAATAATCCATCTCCTGCTCTGTTAACTTTCCTTTTTTCAAAGCCAGACCTGCTGCCTTTTCCTGCATGGCACTTTCCGCTTCTTCCCAGTTTTCCATTCCCATCTTATCATCCGGTTCCACACTGTCAAAGAAACGCCCCAAAGGTCCCTGCCCTTCCCTGGTACCTGACACTGTCCCTACACTTTTGATAACCGGTGGATGCTCAAATAAAATGCTGGCTCTTCCCTTTTTCTGCTCCATATCCATTCATCTGCCTTTCTTTCCTGAAAACCTCTTTTCTTTAGAATGTGTTATCAGCAGGCAAATTATACAGATCAAAATCCGGGAAAAGCGAGCACGCACATCATTGGCACAAAAAAAGACCGGAACACAGTATTATTTCTAATACTCCATTCCGGTCTCTGCCAGACAGATCTTTATTTATTAAGCCTCTGCCTCTTCATATTCTTTTCTTTTTTCCTGTTCATTTAACAGGTTGGTCATACTCTTTAAGCTGATGCCCAGTGTAGATGTATTGTGCAGCAGCGCAGAGGTAGCAGGTGCGATCACACCGGCAACACCTAAAAGGATCAGTCCCAGGTTAAATCCGATCACAAAGCGGTAGTTCCCATGGATACGCTTCATTAAACCATTGCTGATCGCCTTTAATGTTACTAGCTGGTACAGATTTTCCTCAGAAATGGTAATATCTGCGATTTCTCTTGCGATCTCAGCGCCTTCACTGATGGCGATACCTACGTCAGCAGCAGAAAGTGCAGGTGAGTCATTAATTCCGTCACCGATCATAATGACCTTGTGACCTAAAGCCTTTTCGCGCTCTACAAAGCCAGCCTTGTCTTCCGGAAGTACCTCGGAGAAGTACTGGTCAACGCCAACTTTTTCAGCAATGGCTCTTGCGGTTCTCTCGCTGTCGCCGGTCATCATAACAATATTCTTGACACCAAGGCTTCTTAATGCATCAATGGTATCCTTTGCCTCATCACGAAGAGGATCCTCAATAAGGATAACAGCTGCCAGCTTTCCGCCGATCGCCATATACAGATGAGAATAATATGGAGGCAGTTCATCAAATGCCTGTTTATGCTCATCCGGGATGATACACTGCTCATCATCAAATACAAAGTGATGGCTTCCGATAACAACACGCTCGCCATTTACATAAGTTGCAATACCGTGAGCTACGATATAGTCAACTTTGGAATGCATTTCTTCATGGACAAGTTTTCTGTTTACTGCTTCTTTTACAACTGCATTTGCCATGGAGTGAGGGAAATGTTCCTCAAGGCAGGCAGCAATTCTTAAGATCTCATTCTTGGTCATATCATTGAACACAACAATATCAGCCAGAACCGGCTCTGCCTTTGTAAGAGTACCGGTCTTGTCAAATACGATGGTGTGCGCCTCAGATACAGCCTCTAAGAACTTTCCGCCCTTAACAGTAATGTGATGGCTGTTTGCCTCACGCATAGCGGAAAGAACAGATAATGGCATTGCAAGCTTTAATGCACAGGAGAAGTCTACCATCAGGATAGACAGTGCCTTTGTAGAGTTGCGGGTCAGCAGCCATGTAAGAGCAGTACCGCCAAGGCTCCACGGAACTAAGGCATCTGCCAGGCTTGCAGCCTTTCCTTCTACAGAAGATTTTAACTTTTCAGAGTCTTCGATCATCTGTACAATGCGCTCGAAACGGGTTGAACCAGCTGCATGTTTTACCTTAAGAGTGATCTCTCCCTCTTCTACGGCTGTTCCTGCGTATACATAAGAGCCGGCTTCCTTCTTTACAGGAACAGACTCACCGGTCATGGAAGCCTGGTTTACCATAGCTTCGCCGGTTACAACTTCACCGTCTAACGGGATCACATTTCCAACATGAACGGTTACCAGATCGCCCTCTTTAATATTGGATACAGGAACTAATACTTCTGTGCCATCTACATTCTGCCATACCTTCTCGATATTTAAGGACATGCTTCTTGCCAGATCGCCAACAGACTTCTTGTGGGTCCATTCCTCTAACAGCTCGCCAATTCCCAGTAAGAACATAACAGAACCGGCTGTATTAAAGTCACTTCTTATAATAGAAACGGTAATAGCAGTTGCATCCAGAACTTCTACTTCCAGTTTGCCCTTTAAGAGACAACGGATACCCTTAAATACATAACGGATGGCTTTTGCTGTGGTATAAACTGCTCTTAACCAGAATGGGAAACAGGTCTTTGTAACCATACGTACAGCTACATGCTTAAACAGCTTTTCCTGGTACTCTCTGTTTAATTCACGTCCGCTGTTTACCGGTACGATCTCCTCTAATTCCTCATTATCATAAGAAAAGGTCCTGACTCCTTCCAGGATCTCCACTCTGTCACCTTTATAAACAATAACTGCGTCTGCGGTTCTTTCATATACCTTCGCATTCAGTACTCCCGGAAGTGTTTCCAGATAGTACTGAAGCAGATCCGCCTGGCGCATGCTCATAACGCCTCTCTGAAATACATGGATACGGACTCTTCCGTTAATCTCATGTTTAATAGAAAATTTCATACGTATATCGCTCCCTGTAAAAGAAAGCCCGGGAAGTTTTTCTCCCCAGGCCCCGATTAGTTTTTAATTAAGCCTCAGCGGTTGCTGCTTCTTCTTCCTTGAAGGACTCTTCTGCCTGGCTCTCATCCTCGAAAACTTCTTCCTTGTTTCTCTGCTCGTTGATCTCCTTAGCTTCTGCAAGGATATCTTCTGCATTCTCCTGGATGTTGGTTGCAGTAGTCATAACGCAGTCCTTAGCACGAAGGCCAGCTGCCAGACAGTTGATGTAGAACTTCTTAGCATCCTTGCTTCCTAAAACCTTAACACCAGCTGTACCGAACAGTACACCACTTGCGAATAAACCAATCTTCTTTACTTTACCGATATCTAACATCATATTTTTATCCTCCTTAATTTCAGGTATTTTTATAATTTATTTTTTTCATTTGATACTCTAACAAATCAACCCACAGTTAGTCAATTCCAACATTTCTCAATAACTTACATTTTTTTGTCCTGTCTTTTACCTCTTCTTTACATGAATTTTATACCTTTATCCTAAAAGCAATCTCTCTTCCTACCGCTACTTTCTCCTTTTCAGTTCCAATGATCAGATCCCCCATACAGTTTTGTATGACCCGGATCCGGCTCCCTTCTGTAATACTATGTTTTTCCATCCATTCTGCTATCCTTGCGCCTGTCACCATCCATTTAACGGTACAGCTCTCTCCAGGCTTTATTTCTGTTAATGCCTGCATATATATGCCCCCTAAATCAATTAATATTGACTAACTTAAGTTATTCATAACTAATATTGTCAGTTAATTTCCTTTGTTGTACTAATATTGTATTCCCATATCAGCCGGTTAGTCAATTATAAATTACTTCTATTTTTCACAAAATAAGTGTAAAATATAAATCAGTGCATTGAAAAATACTACCCAGGAGGATATATACAAATGAAAAAACCGATCATCGGCATCCTTGGTGCCCATATGTCAAATAACGGCGGCCCGGCTCCGGTGCCTGCTGACTATGTAAATCATGCTTACTGTGCAGGTGTGGAAAATGCAGGAGGCATCCCCATTCTTCTGCCTGTTTTAAAAGATCCGGCAGATATGGATCCGGTTCTTGCCATGTGTGACGGACTTTTGATCCCAGGCGGAGTAGATGTGGATCCACGTTTTTACAGCGAAGATCCATCTCCCCTTTTAGGTTCTTTGGACTCTGCCATGGACCGTTTCTGGATCCATGCTGCAAACTATGCCTTAGAGCATAAAATGCCGGTCCTTGGCATCTGCCGTGGACTGCAGCTTGTAAACGTAGCTTTTGGTGGCAGTCTTTATCAGGATCTTTCCTATAAGAACCAGGACCATATGCTCCATTCCCAGAAACAGAACCGCGATTATCTGATCCATCAGGTTACCATGGATGCTGACAGCCATTTAGCTTCTATTTTAGGTGCAGAACCGGTGTATACCAACACCATGCATCACCAGTGCGTAAAAGAACCTGGAAAAGGTCTGAAGATCACCGCCCATACAGCTGATGGAATTCCCGAAGCAATGGAAACAGATGGCGGACAGTTTATCCTGGTGCAGTGGCATCCGGAAGAGCTTCAGGACAGCGAACCAAGAATGCGTGGCTTATTTAAAAATCTGATAGAAAAAGCCAGCAAATAAATATGGCTGCGCTGAATGCGTATTGTGAACATATAAACTAAAAGCAGCATACCTGGTCTTATGGATCTTTCCTAAGATTAACAGGTACGCTGCTTTTTTCACGTTCCATATCCAATTATACTAAAAACAGACACCATACAGGTACTGTTACCAGTGAAAGCAGTGTGGAAGACACTACGCACCGGGTAGCAAATTTCTCATCCTTTTTATATTTGGACGCTATGATCGCTGTTGTGCTGGCTGCAGGCATTGCCGCTAAAACTACAGATACACCTGTTACCAGATCATCTAAACCAGCCAGTTTGCATCCAACATACACCAGAAGGGGTATGAATACCAGACGGATAAATGCATAGTAGATAGTATCACGATCTACCAGTTCCTTCATTTTTACCCTGGATAAGATCACGCCCACCAGTGCCATTGCAAGAAATGTATTTGCGCCGGCAATATTTTTTATGGTCACGTTCAGTACTTCCGGCAGCTGTATCTGTGTTACCATCAGGAAAAATCCGATAAATACAGACAGGATGCATGGATGTGTGGCTACTTTTTTAAAGAGCGTTTTCTTATCCGGTGCCTCTGTAAAATAAGTAAGACCTACAGACCACATAAAAATACGCTGTGGGATCACATAAATGGACGCATACATCATTCCCATCTGTCCGAAAATCCCTTCCGCGATAGGATTTCCCAGAATTCCCGCATTGGAACAGATGGTGGCATACTGCAGCACTTTCTTTTTGCTGTCTCCATAGTGATTATAAAGAAACATTCCAAGAACAGAGCTTCCTGTCTGTATTACGATCCCCGCAATAGCAATGGTCATACAGGCAATCAGGATCTGGTGGTTAAACTCGATCTGAAAGGATTTGATAATACTTCCGGGAAGAGTAACATAGATCACCAGATCAGTCAGCAGATTTTTGCCTGTGCCATCTGCCAGTCCCTTCTTCCCGAAAATATACCCGATGAGCAAAAGCAGAAACAGCATTCCCTGTGTCTGAAATAAGCCGGAAAAACTCATAAGAACTACCTCAACTTTTATCTTTTGTCTGCTGGCTTTCAGCCAGTCCGGCTTTTATTCTAGCACACTCTTTATCTGTAAAACAAGTACCTATCTGTATCAGTTCGTTTATATACTGTTTCGGCTGTATTTATCTTTTTGTATTAAAAGCGCCAAAGCCTGGGAACTGTGCAGCTGCACCCAATTCTTCCTCAATACGAAGCAGCTGATTGTACTTGGCAACTCTCTCGCTTCTGCTTGGAGCACCGGTCTTGATCTGGCAGGTATTTAACGCAACAGCCAGGTCTGCAATGGTGGTATCCTCAGTTTCACCGGAACGATGGGATGCGATTGCTGTATAGCCAGCCTTATGAGCCATCTTAATAGCCTCTAAAGTCTCGGAAACGCTGCCGATCTGGTTTAACTTGATCAGAATGGAGTTGCCGCAGCCAAGGCTGATGCCCTTGGACAGACGCTCTGTATTGGTTACAAACAGGTCATCACCAACTAACTGAACCTTGTCGCCCAGTTCCTTGGTCATTAACTGCCAGCCTTCCCAGTCTTCCTCATCCAGACCATCCTCGATGGAGTAGATCGGGTATTTCTCACACAGATCTTTCCAGTGTGCGATCAGTTCTTTGGAAGTAAACTTCTTTCCGCACTTAGGAAGGATGTACTCGCCCTTTACACTGCCCTTCCACTCACTGGAAGCTGCATCCATTGCCAGTACGAAGTCTTTTCCCGGCTCGTAACCTGCACGTTTTACTGCCTCTAAGATGCACTGGATGGCTTCTTCATCACTTCCAAGGTCTGGTGCAAAACCGCCCTCATCACCAACAGAAGTTGCCAGTTTTCTCTCCTTTAATAAGGCAGCTAATGCATGGAATACTTCTGCACACCAGCGCAGTCCTTCTTTGAAACTTGGAGCGCCTGCCGGCATGATCATAAATTCCTGAATATCAATCGTATTATCCGCATGTCTTCCCCCTTGTGTCAAGCTAATGACACAAAATTTTTGTAATTTGTCCGGCATCACTTCAACTGCAGATTTTCTGCACCTGCTCCACATACTTCACCAGCTCATCAGCAAAATTCCATTCAATTTCTATTCGCTTATCATTATATACCTTGATACCACGAATAAAAGTTGCTGCTATCTCTCTGGTTAATTGCTCATTTCCTTCAATTAAATCTGTCAGACACTGCCTGCCATCTGATGGAAGTTCAAATAAACGTTCAGCCGCTTCACTCTGTTCTGTCTCCATTTGCGCTATCGCTAAGGTTTCTTTCTCAATTTGTTTATCCAGCTTGTCATTTTTTCTGGTGAACTCTTCTTCTGAGATTTCTTCCATTGCATATCGCATATATAGTTCAGTCTTCTGGTGCTTGTATCTGCTAATACTGTCTTTGGCATCCCGAATCTTTTTTGCAGCTCCATTCACTTTTGATTTTAATTCTGCTTTCTGTAATTCGAGTACCGGTTCAGCATCATCACTGATCTTTGCAAACAGCTTTATTGCCCTGAAAATCATCTCATTGAACTCGTCATCATATAAATTATCTGTTACACAATCTTGATTTGCCGCATTAAATTTCCTTGGGCACTTAAAGTGCGGATTGCATCTGGTTACATGCTGTAGATTCTGACCGCATCCCCCACATTTTACCAATCCTTTCAGCGGATAATTATTATTGTGGGTTTTGCTCCTCTTTCTGGAATTTAATTCCAACTTTTCCTGTACAGCATCAAACACCTCTTTAGAAACAATCGCTTCATGCGTACCCTCAACCACAATCCAGTCTTCTTCTTTTGTTTTCAAATGCTTATTACTTCCTACCGAAGCAACTTTCCACTTGCCGCCAATCGTAGTTCCCGTATACGTTTCTGTCATCAGTATCAGTCTTACAGTTACCGGATACCAGATATATTTTTCTGTTGTTTTCTTCACACCAGTTTTCAGAACTTCTCTTTTATATTGACCTGGACTCATAATTTTCTGCTCATTCAGGTAACGTGCCAGCTGAGTAATATTCATTCCATCAAGATATTTCTGAAATATCATCTTCACAACAGGCGCTGTCTCCGGATTAATCACGAGGCTGGTCACATCTTCATCAGGCTTCATATATCCATACGGTGCTCTCGCTCCCATATATTTTCCAGCTTTCTGACGCTGTATCAAAGTTCTTTTTACTTTAACGGAAGTATCAATGCTATGATGTTCGTTAATAATATTTCTGAAACCAACATCTATTCCCGGCATACCAGATTCATATTTCATACTATCAACATTATCATTGATCGCTATGAATCTCACATTCATAAATGGAAAAATTTGTTCCAGATATGTGTCAACCTCTATATGATTCCTGCCGAATCGAGAAAGGTCTTTCACTATAATTGTGCTGACTTTTCCATCTCTTACTAATTCCATCATACTTTGGAATCCTGGGCGATCGAAATTCGTTCCACTATAGCCATCATCTTTGAATTCTAACACTTCCGTATTTTTGAACTCATTTTTACTGGCTATGTATTGCCCAATCACAATTCTCTGATTGGTAATACTATTGGATTCATCCAGCATATCCTCATCTTCCAGCGACAATCTTAAATACTTTACTATGCACTTACCATCTGACATCTGATCACCCCCTCCTCTAAAATTTCTGATAACGCCTGTATTTCATCTTGAAATTTAAATTCGATCTCTATACGTTTGTCTTCATATAAAGAGATTTTCTTTATATAAGAACGGACAACATCTTTTGTAAGGAATTCCAAATTCTTTCCTTTACTGAATTCAGCAAGCCACGAGAAGTTCTTTTTACACAATTTTTCTGTAATTTTTCTACTCTTCTCAATTTCTTTCTGTCTTGTAACCAGGTCTTTTTCGACCACGGTTATTCTTTCTGTCATACGATTATATGCATCCGTATCAATCTCGCCCGAAACATATTGCTCATATAATTCAAATCGTCTTGCTTCGTTCCTTTTATTGAGCTGAACAATCTTACTCTGTTCCCTGTTCAAATATTTTTGGAATGTTTCAAAATATTCATCATTAAAGCGTTTCAGTTGCGTTTTTAATTCACATACTGTTTTTAGCTGCATGATGAGTGCCCGATACACCAGTTCATCAATTACTTCTTCTTTCCAGCGATTACAGTTATATTTTTCCTTGGAAATTTTTGCATAATTACCACAAATGAAATAGTAATTGTAATACAAAACACCATTCTTTTCGCTGTAATAGTATCTCCGAACCATATTAGCGCCACAGTCACCACAGTATATCAATCCAACATACTTATTATCCTGTTTTCCATGAGTCTGCATATTCGATAAATCTTTTTTGGGCAATGCTTTCTCCTGCTTTAATTTGATTACATTTTGTACTTTTTCAAATAATTCAGCACTCACTATAGCCTTATGGGTATTCACATGTTCAATCCATTCTTCTTTATCCAACATTACATTTTTTTCTTTTGTAAGAAGTGAGGTTCTTGTTTTATGTGAATAAGTATTTCCCAAATAGTGCCTATTTTCCGCAATCTGTTTAATTACAGATGATTGCCAATGCATATCCGTTTCGTCAATTCTATCCAAGAATAACTTCCCAGTTCTTGCGTATACCCTTGGCGAAGCCAGCAGCATGGTATTAAACTCTCTCGAAATTTTCAAATATGACTGCCCTGCAGCAAGTTTTTCAAATATTTCTACTACATACGGTGCAGTTAAAGGATCGGGAACAGTAGTAGATTTTCCTTTTTCATCTTTAGCTCTCTTATACCCATAAGGAGCATCTCCACCACAATATTCACCTGACTCCATCTTAATTTTCATAGCACTTGTCATCTTTACTGATGCATCTTTTGCGTACATATCATTTGCAAGATTCGATATCATGATTCCCAGCATCTGATTGTCACATTCTGGACTGATACTGTCATAGTTATCATTGACTGATATAAAGCGCACCTGCATAAATGGAAATATTTTTTCCAGGTATTTTGATACTTCTTCCAAATCTCGACCAAATCGTGATAAATCCTTTACTATGACCGTATTTATTTCTTTTGTTTTGATGTCACCAAGCATTCTAACAAAGTCATCTCGATCAAATTTCGTACCTGATATACCGTCATCCTTATAAAACTTTACAACTTCAATATCCGGATGAGATTCTGCGTAAGAAAGAGCGATCAGTTTCTGTGTCTCCAGTGATTCTCTCTTCTCACCATTGATATCTACAGATATTCTGGTATAAATACCGGCTTTCCAGATTTTCTGCGGTGATGCCTGTACGAATGCTTCAGCCTGTTTCATCTGGCGATTTCTTGTTCTTGCCATTATACAGCCACCTCCTGTTTTGTTTTTCCAATCTGTTCTGCCAATCTTGCAGCTGTTACCAACTCATCTTGGAATCGGTAAACAATCTCTATTTTTTTTCCTTCAAAGACATTTATTTTTTCCACATACTGAAGAAGCATATCTCTGTCAAGATCTCCCAGCGACGGTTTCTCAAGAAATGTGTTTACCCATTCTTCGCACAGCAGTTTATTTTCAAGGAGATCTTCCATATACTCTTCCTGCTTTTCAATATTGCTTTCCAGACTTTTAATTTCTGTCTGATACCGTTCTCTAAGCAAAGCGTAATCATCCCTAGAAATAACTCCTGACGCAAGATTTCCCGATAATGAATGTAACAACTTATAATATTTATTGACTTTGTTTCGTAATTCAAGTATCTGGTCATCATGCTGTATCAACGTCTGTGTATCCAAAGAATTTTCTTTCAAATACTCCACTGCATTTCGTATGGCATCCGTCATCTTACTGTACATTTTCAAAGAATCCATCACCAGCTGAATCAGCACATCTTCTCTGATGCTATGTCGGGAACATTGATCCTTCTTTTTATTGTAAGAAGAACAGATATAAAAAACTGTCTTTTCTCCTTTATAACTGTTAGTTCGCCGGATCAGATTACTTCCACAGTCTCCACAGGATAATAACCCACCAAACAAATAAAGTCTGTTTTCTCCGGGTGCTATCCTGGTATCCTTCGCAAGCAACATCTGAACTGTTTCATATTCTTCTTTTGTAACGATACCTTCATGATGATTTTCAAAAATCACCCATTCTTCCTTTGGTAATGCCCTCTGCACCTTAACTTTATAGTTAATTCTTTGGGATTTTCCCTGTTGAAGCACTCCATAGTAGATTGGATTCTTTAAGATACGGATAATTGCTACTGCTGACCACCTGGATGTCAGATGTGTCTGAAATGACGATTTGAAGTTTACTCCGGTCGCACGTTTGTAATCAGCCGGTGCAAGAACTCCCAGTTCATTCAGTTTATCTGCAATCAGCTGATTGCTCATGCCCTCCATCTTCCAGGTGAAAATATCTCTTACATGCTTTGCAGCAACCGGATCAATTTCTATCTGACTTTTATCAGTATCACACTTTTTATACCCATATGACACATAATTTCCCACATATTCTCCAATATTTCTTTTTGCACTCAAGTGGCTTCTTACTTTTTGAGAATTCTGTCTGCAATACGTGTCATTGACAAAGGATTTTACCGGTAATACAAGATGCGTATCGGTAATGTTTGCTGTTTCAGAATCATAATTATCATTGATTGCTATAAATCGCACTCCAAGTTGTGGAAATACTTTTTGAATATACCGATCAACATCTATATGCTCTCTACCGAATCGAGACAAGTCTTTTACAATGATACAGTTGATTTCCTTATTTTCAATTGCTTTGAGCATTGCCTGAAAACCAGGTCGATTAAAATCTGTACCTGAAAAACCATCATCTTTAAATGTCTCAACAATAGTAATATCAGACGTCGATTTCATATAGTTATCAATCAAAATTGACTGATTTACAATAGATTCACTTTCAGCCTTATCTCCGTCCTCAATACTGAGACGAAGGTACTTGGCTGCTATCCAGATATTTTTTTGCATAAAAAACACTCCTATCCAAAGATTCTGCCAAAACAGAACCCTTAAATAGAAGTGCTCTATTCAAATTTAGTCCTGTTAGCATTATAGCACACTTCGTCTTCTGTGTGAATATGAAATTTTGTTGTTCCAGTTATTCCCTTATGCCAATCCAGCTTTCTTTGCTACAAGCTGTTTTGTACAGTCTATATAGGAAAGGGAAGCAGCTGTATTAAAAACACTTTTTACGACATAGCCCATATCTTCATATACATACGGGTTATCAGAGTGATTAAGTAGCACTTCCATCTTATTGCTTTTCCTGCTATCCAGCTCTGAAATCAAATCCTTGTACTTTGGCAAACTATCTCGGTCAATCTCTTTGATATCAACCGTTTTCAACGCTTCTAATCTTTCAACTGCTGTCATGGACATCGCCTCCTTTTCCTATAGTTACCATTATCGAAAATAAATATTCGTAACAGCTATGTAGTCTTCTCTTCCATTCCCATCTGAATCCGTACTGCTTTCAGTACCCGATCCAGGCTCCACTTGTTCACTCTTCCACATTTCTCAATAATACATTTCGTAGAAATGCTCATAACCTGTTCAGCCAGTGCCAAACTTCCTTTTCGGATTCCCGTCATATCATATTTACTGATAAATACATGTGTTGGCAAATACCGTTTCTTATATATTCTTGATGTCAGCGGAACTACCGTTATGACTGAACTGTATGTATTGGCTTTATTATTGCTCACTACGATCACCGGTCTTACACCACCCTGAACAGATGTTGCAGGAAACATACCGAGATCTGCCCATAAAATATCTCCTCTGCGGATTGTCATTTGTCCTCTCTCCAATCTATTATTTTTATTTGTAAAGCATCCATAGCGTTATATTGGCTCCACAGGAATACGGCAGAGTTTCTTTCCCATAAGGAAAGCTCTGCCGCATAACCTCTATAGCCAATTTGATTATTAAACAGTGCTCGCTCGATTCTATTTATCCTCGATACCCCGAATCGTTACTCCCGCATGTGCAGGAAGGGAATAATAACCTGCCCGGATGCACGCTCCGGACCACAACCCGAAAACTCTCGTTTCCAGGCTCCAGCAGTTCATAGGTTTACCAGTTACAGACTTCTCAGGGTCTGCAAGTGTATCGCATCTCATATATGTCATCGCATCACCAGCCTGCCAGCTAGCTTCGGTCAGTGCTTTTTCGCAGCATTACGGACTGAACTAAAATCTTTGTTATGTCTTATAATCCTATAGCGGCATCTTCCTCGTGCTCACTGTATGAAATGTCACATCAGTTATTATTGAATATTCAGTTATCATGGTTCATTTTAGGAAGTCCTTTAACTTCCTCTAATTACTAAAGTCAAATGACTTTGGCAGATGCAAAAGATTTTGAAAAATTTTTAAAAAAATTTATTCATATACATTTCACGCATCTTATTAAGAGTGGATTTCAGCTTGTATGACAGCATCTGTCTGGAAATCCCCATAATCTCCGCCATCTGTGTCTGTGTCTTGTTTTCAAAAAAAATGCCATAAATAATCATGCGTTCCTCTGAGTTCAGCTGATTGATCACTTTGTGAATATCCTGCTGTTCCATTTTTGTCAGTACACAGTGCTCCACATCACAGTTCAGATCTGGAAAATCCTCAATCATGAAGCCTTCTCCATCAATGGACTGACCGCTGTAAGGTACCTCCCGCAGCATCTTATCCACGACCTCACCCCGTTCGTTCTTAATCTCAACTTTTTTTGCCTTGCTGCTTCTGTAAAAATTGTTCATCGCATACGCAACTTCTTTTGTAACCTCGATCATTTCTCCATCAATATTTGCGTAATACTTTCCTTCATAAAAATATGGGTGTTCAATATACATGTCCGTTCCTCCTGAATTTGAAATCTTGTTGCTCGTTTCAAATCCAGAAGGCGGACCTCTGTTTAGAATCATGCCTGCTCCGCCTTTATCCTGCCGGGATACGCCCGCAGTTATTGGCTGAAAAATTCAGGCACGAAAAAAAGCCCCAGTAGTTTTTTCTTAACTACTGAGGCTTTCGTCTCTTTCTTGTATTCAGTTATCTATGCCTTCTTTCATCAGCATAATCATTGTATCAGGATAAAGTTCACAAAGTATCCGCAATACGTTCCCATAAGTTCATGTCATTATTGAAATCGTACATATTTCAGTATAAAAAGTTCACTATTCAAATTCTGATTATTATTTCTCCACATACTCTTCTGCCATATGTACTGCCATAGCACCATCTGCCACTGCTGTTACTATCTGACGAAGTAACTTTGTTCTGACATCTCCTACAGCATAAACACCCGGAATACTCGTTTCAGTGTTTTCACCTGCCACAATATATCCTTTATTATCCAGTTCTATCTGATTATCTAAAAAATCTGTTGTCGGTTTTCTTCCTATACTCACAAACAGGCCGTCACATTCTATAATGTTTTCTTCTCCTGTAACTGTATCTTTCAACCGCACACCAGTCAATCGTTCTCCATAAATCAGTTCATTTACTGTATTGTTCCATCGAAACTCTATATTTTCAGTTTTCATCAGCTGGTCATGGTAGATTTTCGTTGCACGTAATGTATCTCTTCGATGAACAATGATGACTTTCTTAGCAATTCGACTTAAAAGAACAGCATCTGATACAGCAGAATTTCCACCACCAACAACCACCACGATCTTATCTTTATAAAACATACCATCACAGGAGGCACAATAAGCAACCCCATGACCTATCAATTCTTTTTCTTTAGCGAGACCAAGTTCTCTTGGATTTGCTCCAGTAGCAATCACTACTGTTTTCCCAATATAAATTCCCGAACTAGTTTCTACTCTCTTAAGCTTTCCTGTTAAATCCATATTAAAAACTTCAGCATATTCACTTTTAGCGCCAAATTTTTCCGCCTGTTTTTGCATTTTCTCTGCCAATGAAAATCCGTCAATTCCATTTTCAAAACCAGGATAGTTATCAATCTGCCAGGTCAATGACATCTGACCACCTGCAGATAATTTTTCTAAAACAATGGTATCAAATCCTGCTCTGGCTGCGTATAATGCTGAAGTATACCCTCCAGGTCCTCCCCCCACGATAATCATATCGTAAACATGATTTTCATTCATACAGCAGTCCTCCTTTTATTTTTCCAATGCTTCATTAATAAAATTCTCTATCATTATTTTTGATTCAGGTGCAACAATAGAATCTATTGCCTTTCCATCTCGATATAAAACCAGCGTAGGAATTATCTCAATCTTTTCAGCTTCTGCAATCTGCGGTTCTTCATCAATATTTACTTTTCCAGCAATAAGAATATCGCTGTATTCTTCACTTATTTTTTCATAAGCCGCTCCAATTCTACGGCAATAACCACACCAAGGTGCCCAGAAATCAACCAAAA